>Ga0206965_10010_pt1 | contig 60838 bp, 40 predicted proteins | sample Alteio_BWOrgHeat_26_FD_152973 | JGI IMG/M metagenome (GOLD analysis project Ga0206965, IMG submission 152973) | Enriched cells from forest soil in Barre Woods Harvard Forest LTER site, Petersham, Massachusetts, United States -... | ecosystem: Environmental > Terrestrial > Soil > Temperate forest >...
TGCGCCCAATTGTCGGCATGTTTTTCGCTCTTTCCAGGCTCTCGCCGCATCAATTTTTCGGCATCGCTTTCTGGATTGGTTTTACCCTCCATTTAGTAGCTGCCGAGTTATGGATTAATTATACAAGAAAACGGAATGTGCCGATAATTCCTTAGTTTTATTTATACCGAATGAAAAAAACGCTCAATTTTAAATACATAGGCTATGCTCTTCATATACTGGTTTGGGGCGTAATATTGTTGTTCCCTTACCTGGTTTCTAATGCAGCCAATGGTTACCGGATCGGCGTGATACCCGGGCGGTTGTTTACCGCAACTGTTTTTATTCATGTGGCCCTTTTTTATGGCAATGCATTTTACCTGTACCCTAAATTATGTAACAGGCGCTGGTGGTGGCTTTATATTATCAGCGCCGTCCTGGTAATTATTGCATCCCATCAATTAAAATTTTTTGTTATCGCCACCTGGTTTCCCGATGTACTTAAAAATACAGCGGCTACAAGGTTTGTACTTATCCCTTCGCTAATTGTGTTCATTATTAGTATTATCTATCGCCGGATAGTAAATAAGATCCGTTTTGAACACGAACAAAAAGAAAAACAGGCTGAACAATTGTCCGCCGAACTGAAATTTTTGCGATCACAGATCAGTCCGCATTTTTTGTTTAATGTTTTAACTAACATGGTTTCCCTGGCGAGAAAGAAATCAGACCAGTTGGAGCAATCCCTTATTATGCTTGCCGACTTGATGCGTTATATGCTATATGAGACCCTGGAAAAGAAAGTAGAATTGGGAAAAGAGGTTGAATATCTTAATAGTTATATTGCACTGCAAAAACTCCGTTTTGGCGATGATGTTGCTATTGACAGCACTATAAAACTTAATAATGGCGACGGACATTACACTATTGAACCGATGCTGCTGATCCCTTTTGTGGAGAACGCTTTTAAGCACGGAACGGGGTATATGGAGCACCCCCATATAGCCATTAAACTATTAGTTGAACACGACCTATTGGTTTTTGAAGTTCTGAACGCTTTTGACACAACGCAGGATATCAGTAAAGATGAAAGCTCGGGCATAGGGCTCGGCAATGTAAAAGCCCGCTTAAATATGCTTTATAAAAACAATTATTCGTTAACTATAAATGATGATAATAACTTGTTTCATATCATTTTAACACTGAAATTGACATGATGCGCTCTATAATTGTGGATGACGAGCAATTGGTGCGTGAGTTGCTGGAAGATAACATCCGGCAAATTCCTTTTTTACAGCTGATAAAAGCATGTAAAAATGCCATGGAAGCGGTAGATGTTTTGCAGACAGAAAAGATCGACCTTGTTTTTTTGGATATTCAAATGCCGGGGTTAAGCGGTCTCCAGTTTTTGCAGTCGCTAAGTGAACCGCCGCTTATTGTTTTAGTTACCGCGTATGAAAAATATGCGCTGGAGGGCTTTAACCTGAACGTTGTAGACTATGTTTTAAAACCATTCAGTTTTGAACGCTTTTTAAAGGCGGCAAATCGTGCGAATGAATTCTTTAAATTAAAGCAGTTGAAGGGCTCCCCAACGGCAGATGCGCCCGATTTTTTTGTAAATGTTGAATATACGCTGGTGAAAATTGTAGTAGGTGATATTGAATATATCGAGGGGTTGAAAGACTATATAAAAATACACCTTTCATCATCCCCAAAACCGGTGCTAACCCACATGACTATCAAAGCAATAGAAGAAAAACTAACCTCTCCTAAAGGGCCCGGCGCATTTATTCGCACGCACAAATCCTTCCTGGTCGCTTCATCAAAAATAACCTCCATAAAGCGCGATTTTGTTTGCATTAACGAAAAAGAGATCCCGGTAAGCGAATTTTATAAAGAGAATTTGAAGGGGTTGCTTTAAGGGCGCCTTTTTCTTGAATAATTTATAAATTATTTTTTTTTGTTTTTATGATAACCAGGCCTGTAATAGGTGTTCCAGTGGGCATTAGACCGGCAAATTTGCAGGGATAAGGGATATTTGTATACGGTGGGGACTCGCTTTAAATTTCTAACCAGCGGATTTGGTTTTTAAATTAAAGTTTATTATTTTTAAGTCCTGAATGTCGGAGGTATCACATGAAGAAAATGTTTTTCCTGCTTGCACTAACTTCTATATTTGCAGCCTGTAAAAAGGACCACAAACCGCCGCCGGTACTTAACACCAAGGGACTTTTAGTTGGCACGATGACAACTATAATTTCACCCGATACAACTATTTCAACCTATACTTATGACGATAACAACCGTACAGTAAAAATAGTAAGTACAACAACGGGCATAGCCGGTCAGGATATTATAAGTTATATTTATGATGCAGCCGGTGACGTTATCATCCGAAACAGATCCGGTGGTAATCGGACCGAAATAGATATTGTTTATTATGCTAATAGTGTGCCTTCGGCGCTCAGAACGATAGAAAAAATTGGAAATGATACGGTAAGTAATGCAATTAATAATACTTTTACCGTTAGCAACGGCAGGGTTGTTCGTGAGAATGTGGCTGGTGGTGCAGATGGGCTTGCTGATACTATTACCTACGTTGGAAACGACGTTAATAAATTTTATCAGTTAGATGAAACCGGAGCACCTGTTAATTTCGTCTTCGGCACGAAAAATAGCCCGTTTAAAAATTCCCGGTTCAAATGGGTAATTGATTTTGAGGACATTGACGAATTATTTATGGAGTTTGACGAAAACGATCCTATCGGCACTGCGGCGCCATCCGTAGAATCTTTTCATAACACCTATAATGCGCAGGGTTATCCAACTCAGATTATTTATGGCCCCGGTTTTTTTGACATCAACAAAGGAGCCGTCCAGAATTTTACTTATATAAACGCCAAATAAAATTAATAAAACTGGGAGACCCGCCCTTTGGATCGGCGTGTCCATTCATTCGCCATTGGGCATTGGGCGCGGCAGACACCCCCCTTCACGGCCTGTGTTCATTCCCATCCCTACGGCGATGTTCCGTTGATCTCTTTTAACAATACATTTAGCGTTTTCTGTAAGGCCTCTGCAGTTTCCAGCTCTGTTATATTCCCATCCTCATCCATTTTTGATCGAACGAACGGGATCAGCAAAGTAGCATCCTCCAAAACGTTTGCAGAAAGCGCCCCCAAAATTAACAACAGCGCCGCATGGGCATTTTGCCCGCCGATAGAAGCGGTTATCAAAGCCAGCGGCCTATCCACCAGCGAACCGCTGCTAACAGTCCAGTCTAAAGCGTTTTTCAGGGAGCCTGGTACCCCATAGGCATATTCGGGGGTGCAGATAATAATGCCATCGGCTTCTGATAACAAATTGCGCAATTCGACAATAGCTTCGGGCGGATCATCATCATCCAGGCCCGGATCAAAATGGGGCAGTTGGCTTAAGCCATCGTAAATGGTATAATCAACATTTGCAGGTGCTAATTTACCTAAGAATTTTAATATAGCATGGTTGGAAGATCCGGCCCTGAGGCTGCCGGAAATAGCGAGGATCTTTTTTGCATTTGCGGAATTCAATTTTAAAACTATAAAATACAATTTTACAGTTTATGCTCTGTGAAAAGCCAGGTCATTGGAAAAATGATCGTTTATTGACGGTTCTTTAGAAACCCCAATCATTTTTGATTTTCAAAATATAAATTAACGTTCCTGAATCAATTTAACCGTTTGTCCCTGATCATCGAAATGCTTGTCCTTATGATAAAGAAAACCGGAGCTGTCATAGCAACTATCCCTAAAATATTTAAAATGCCCATTTGCTGAAATTTTTATTGTTACTTACACGGGAATGCAATAACTGTTCCATCAATATTAATTCAGGAATTTCGCTCTATTGCCGTACAGACTGCTACAAAAAATACACAATTTGGGGTGTGGGCGGGGGGAATTACTTGTTAACAGTAAACCAAAAGTCTTTGTATTTTGATGAATGGCTTTTTATGATAATAATTGATTTAATTGTATCGGCTACTTTCCGGTTGCCTTCGGTGGGGATAAAAAAGCGTAGCAACTATTTTCCAGTTGAACAAAGTAATATATTTACATGCATTAGATTTAAATATGGCGAAGAATAAAACGATAACTGTAAAAGGAACTATAATAACAATCATCACTGAAAATAATGATGACTTTATCTCTATGACTGATATGTTGAAAGCCAAGGACGGCGACTTTTTTATTTCCGACTGGCTAAGAAACAGGAATACGGTTGAGTTTTTGGGTATATGGGAGAGTGTTTATAATCCGGATTTTAATTATGGCGAATTCGCCATAATTAAAAGTCAGTCAGGCTTAAATAGCTATAAAATTAGTGTGAAGGAATGGGTTGAAAAAACGAACGCAATTGGCTTGAGGGCGACTGCCGGCAGATATGGGGGTACATATGCCCATAAAGATATCGCATTTGAGTTTGGGATGTGGATCAGTGCTGAATTTAAAGTTTATTTAATAAAAGAATTCCAGCGCCTCAAAGAAGATGAAAATGACAGGCTAAAATTAGAATGGAATTTTCAAAGAACTCTGGCAAAAGTAAATTATCATATCCACACAGATGCTATTAAAGAAAATCTTATACCAAAAGAACTCAACAAAACTCAAATAAGCTTTCTGTACACCAACGAAGCTGATCTGTTAAATGTAGCTTTATTTGGTATTACAGCAAAACAATGGCGTGACACAAACCCAAAAGCTACAGGAAACATCAGGGATGACGCAACCATAGAGCAATTGGTGGTTTTATCGAATTTAGAAAGCATTAATGCTGTATTAATTCATCAAGGCAAAACACAACCAGAAAGATTAACCCAATTAAACGTTATTGCAATTACCCAAATGAAATCATTACTTAACAACAAACAAATAAAGAACTTGAAATAGAGAAATAGGCAGCTTTTTAATCCTCTCATCCTTCAATCTCAAAAATCATAGTTCAGACAATTCACCCACCCACCTGCGCAAACGACAAAATAAATGCAGCGCCCATACCCTCGGTTGATTGCACCTGGATATTGCCCTTATGCAACAGCATGATCTGTTTACACAGGCTGAGACCTATACCGCTGCCGTTTTTACGGGTGCTGAAGAAGGGGATAAATATTTTGTCGAGCAGTTCGGGGGGCATGCCCATACCGTTATCGGCAATTTTTACCAGGGTTTTATTGTTGCTGGTAATTTCCGCAGATAGGGTAATACGGGGGTTTTCCCGCTCTTTTACAGCCTCCACGGCGTTTACCAGCAGGTTAATCATTACCTGTTCCAGCAGGTTATTGTCGGCCTCGATGGAAAGGGTAGGGTCGCGCAGGATGATCTCCAGCTCGATATGCTTTTTCTCAAATGATGGCCGCATCAGGCTGTTCAGGTTCTCAAAAAGGTTGCGTACCAGTATTTTTGTCAAATCAAGCTTGGTGATCTTGTTCAGGCTGCGGTAGCTTTCTGTGAATTTAAGCAGGCCCTCGCTGCGGCGTTTAATGGTGTCAATACCAAGTTCAAGGTCCTCCAGTTCGCTGCTTACGGGGCTGTTCTTAATTTCGGGGCTTTGCAGGCGGTTCTTCATGGTGTCGGCCAGGGAAGATATCGGCGCCACCGAGTTCATGATCTCGTGCGTCATTACGCTCAACAGCTTTTGCCAGGCTTTTGATTCCGTTTCATCCAGCGCTTCGCTTACATTCTGAAAAGCGATCAGTTTATACACTTTATCGTCGCTGCGCAGCATACTGGCGGTTACCAGTATTTTTACCAGCTGCTGGTTGCGGGTAATGGTGATGATTTTTGCATCGCCGGTTTTTAGTTTGACAATCTCGGCGTAAAGGGCGGGTTCACGCTTGTCGAGCGAATGGATCGTTTTAAGATAGGGGACACCCAGCAGGTTTTTAAATGACTCGTTTATCCAGCCGGTTTCGCCGGTTTCCTGTTCGTACGATAAAATACCCGTATCAACCAGTTCCAGTATTTTTTGCAGGTAATGGTATTGCGTTTCGCGTTCGCGGCTGATCAGTTTAAAGGTGGTATTGATCTCGTTAAAACCCTTACGCAACGGTTTTAGCTCATTTGGTGCTTTGCGCACATCAAAATGTCTCGAAAAATCACGGTAATGGATGGATTCAACAAATTGGCTCACTTCGTCCTGCGCCTTTTTCTGAAAGCGGATCAGGTCTATCACCTCATAAACAACCAGCGGCAGGGTAATCACTAAAAAAATATAATAGCCGGAGCCTTTGTCTACCAGCACCGCGGTTACGGTGAGGGTAATAAACATAATGATCACCCGCAGCACCAGCCGCCATTCGTATCGCTTAAATATCATATTTGCTCAGTCTGCGGTAAAGTGCCGTGCGGGTTAAACCAAGCTCTTTGGCTGCCCTGGTGATATTGCCGTTATGCTTGTCAATCACCCTTAAAATAGCATTTTTTTCCAAAATGCTCAACGGGATGTTATCGTCATCAACCACTACATCCGGCTGAGTTTCCAATATGGAGAAGATCAGGTCGTCAGGCCTCAGCATATGGTCGTCAGCCATAATTACCGCCCTTTCAATGGTGTATTGCAATTCCCTTACGTTTCCGGGATAACTATAACCTTTTAGCTTTAGCAACGCTGCGGCATCAAAATCAACTGAGGGTTTAAGGTATTTGCCGGCATATATTTTAGCGAAATGCCGGGCCAGTATCACTATATCTTCGTTCCGTTTGCGCAGTGGTGGCATATTAATCTCTACCGTATTAATGCGGTAAATCAAATCCTTCCTGAACCGGTTCTCATTAGCCAGTTCATATAAAGGCAGGTTGGTAGCGCAAATAAGGCGGATATCAATATCAACTGCTTTATTGGTGCCCAGGCGGGTTACCTGGCGGTTTTGCAGCACGGTTAATAATTTAGCCTGCTGCTGTAAGGATATATTGCCAATTTCATCCAAAAATAAAGTGCCTCCTTCGGCGTCTTCAAAACGGCCGGTACGGTCTTCGCGGGCATCGGTATAGGCGCCTTTTTTATGGCCGAACAGTTCGCTTTCAAATAAAGTATCGGTAAGGGCGCCCACATCCACCTTAATAAAGGGTTTATCGGCGCGTAATGAACGTTCGTGGATGGCCTTGGCCATCAGGTCCTTGCCTGTACCGTTTTCGCCCAAAATTAAAATATTGGCATCGGTAGGGGCAATCTTGTTCACCTTAAAAAATATATCCTGCATCACATCCGAATCACCCAGTATGGAGGTCTGGCTGCCGCCTTTTGAAGTGGTTTTTATCGTTTTAACACCTTCTTTTTTATCCAACAGTTCTTTTATGGTATCAATCAGCTTTTCGTTATGCCATGGCTTTACAATAAAATCATTTGCGCCTTCCTTTAAGCTGCGTACGGCCAGGTCAATATCGCCGTACGCTGTTATCATGATCACGCAAACATTTGGTTTCCACTCTTTAATTTTACGCAGCCAGTACAAACCTTCGTTGCCGGTATTAATGGCGCTGTTAAAGTTCATGTCGAGCAAAACCAGGTCAACCTGGTTCCGCTGTAACAGCCAGTTTAAATTTTCGGGATTTTTTTCAGTGATTACCTCGCCGGCTTCTGTTTTCAGCAATAGCTTAACAGCAGTTAGCACATCCGGGTCATCATCAACAATTAAAACAGTAGACTTTTTTAGTATCATTCTTTTAGTTAGTCATTGGGTCATTGGTCATTGGCATGTTGTAAGCTTGTCGAAATCCCATAGTAATTATGGGACGTAAATTTGTAAATTTACTTAATTCAACCTGCCTGATAAACTGTTTAACTACGAACCACTATAATAAATACTGCAATTTTTATGCTAATTGCATTACGGTCGTTAAATATGAACAATAAATTTTTATTATACACAATTGACTAATACTATTAACCTGTATACCAATAAACATATGGCAATTTCCGCAAAACCAATGACTAATGACCAATGGCCAATGACGCTATAGTCATTGTATCATTACCGTACACTTGCTGTAACAGAAGCGTACGCCCCAATCTTGTAAATTCGCCATAAATAGCTGAAAAACAGTTAATTAATTTGTGGCATATCTTTTTATAATCATTCATCAAATTATATATAAATACAGTGGACAGAAAAATTGAAAAAAAGACCTGGAGTACCAAACGAATTCTGATGATAACCGGAATAACCGCCGGTGTTTTATTGCTTACCTGGATGGTTTTATCCGTAGGGGGCAAAAGCAAACTGGATGTAGATACTGACAGATTAACTATCAGCGAAATAAAAAAAGGACCGTTCCAGGAATTTATTCCAATCAACGGAACTGTAATGCCGCTTAATACCATTTATGTTGACGCCCCGGATGGCGGCCGTGTTGAAGAGAAATATGCCGATGATGGCGCCATACTAAAAAAAGGCGATCCGATTATAAGATTATCCGACCCCGACCTTGAGCTTCAGTTAGCCGGCCAGCAAACTGCCGTAACCGCCCAGCAAATTCAAATGCAGATAGCGCATAACGATGCTATGAATGCTACCATTCAAAAGCTTCAGAACATGGCCGATGTTGAGAATACCTTTAAAGATGCTGAAAGGGTTTATAAACTGGATAAGGACCTTTACGCAAAGAAAGCTATCGGTTTGCAGGAATTTCAGATCGCCAAAAATACTTATGATTATCAGTCGCAGAAAAGAAAACTGAATAAACAGATATTAAGCCAGGATACTGTCCTTGTAAAACAGTCGGAAGTGCAGGCGAGAGAACAAATTGCACAAATGAAAGGTGCATTAGCGCTAATGCAGGAAAAAGTTAACGACTTGACTGTTAGGGCCAATGTTGATGGCCAATTAACCTCCCTGGATGCCGAAGTAGGACAAAGTAAAAATAAAGGGGAACATCTTGCACAAATCGACGTCTTGTCAGGGTTTAAGGTTCGGGCCGATGTTGAAGAGCATTATATTTCGCGGGTTATTCCGGGTTTAATGGCATACTACACTGATAACGACAATAATAATTTTAAACTGGTAGTAAAGAAGGTAGATGTATCTGTAAAAACTACCGGTACGTTCCAGGTGGATATGCTTTTTGTAGGCCCTGTGCCAAAAGGAATAAGGAAAGGCCAGACCTTACAGATCAGGCTGGCATTTAGCGACGAGGTCCCGGCATTGTTATTACCAAGAGGTGGCTTCTTTCAGCAAACCGGCGGTAACTGGATCTTTAAATTAAGCCCCGACGGAAAGACAGCTTATAAGGTGGATATTCAAATAAACAGGCAAAGCCCTGATTATTTCGAACTGACATCAGGCTTAAAAGAAGGCGATAGGGTAATCACATCCAGCTACGAGACTTATGGTAACATAGAGCAACTGGTATTGAAGAAGTAGGGGGTTAGAACCCCTCCCAACCCTCCCCGGTAGGGAGGGCTTTAATAACGCTTTAATAAAGAGCGAAGTTAAAGTCTCCCCCACCGGGGGAGATTTAGAGGGGGCTGATAAACAAAGAATAATTAATTAAAAACTATAAATAACATTCTTCACTCACAAAAAAGGAGGTAAGGATTATGGAGGCACCAATGATAAAAATTACAGATCTTGAGAAATTTTACCGCACGGAAGAGGTAGAAACGATTGCGCTGAATAAGCTGTCGATCGAAGTTAAAACCGGCGAGTTTGTTGCCATAATGGGCCCGTCGGGCTGCGGCAAATCAACCTTGCTTAACATTTTGGGTATGCTTGACGACCCGGATGAAGGCAGCTATGTTTTTAACGGCATCGAAGTAGCCCATTTTACCGAGCGCAAACGCGCCGACCTGCGCAAACACAACATCGGTTTTGTGTTTCAGAGCTTTAACCTGATTGACGAGTTAACTGTTTTTGAAAACGTAGAACTGCCATTGATTTACACCGGCGTTCCGTCTGCCGAGAGGGTAAAAAGGGTAGAGGAAGTGCTTGATAAAATGCAGATCATGCACCGCCGCAATCACTATCCGCAGCAACTATCGGGTGGTCAGCAACAGCGTGTGGCAATTGCCAGGGCGGTTGTAAACAAACCCAAACTGATACTTGCGGATGAGCCCACCGGTAATTTGGATAGCAGCAACGGTAATGATGTAATGGAATTGCTTACTGATTTGAACGAACAAGGCACCACCATTATAATGGTTACCCACTCCGAACATGATGCCCGTTACAGCCATCGTATTATCCGCCTGCTCGACGGACAAACTGTGGTTGAGAATATAATGATATAGTTAAAGTCCATAGTCGATGGACAATAGTCCATGGTGTTTTTTATACTGAATGCTATGGACTATCGACCATGGACCATCGACTCAACAAAAGTTTATATAAGTTAAATAGTGCCTCCGCTAACCTCCTCCATTTTGGAGGGGTTAGCTTGAGACTTGCCTTTACTTTGAGTCCGAAAGTCGGAAAAGTCAGTAAAGTCCGAAAGATGCCTGTTAGTATAAAGAGTTATTGACCAATGACTTAATGACGCCTAACAAATGACTAATGACCAAATGACGCAAAGCAAATGACCAATGACTTAATGACGCGAAGCAAATGACTAATGACCAATGACGCGAAGCAAATGACTAATGACCAAATGACGAATTCACTAAATCACTAATTCAATAATTCAATAATTGGTTCCATGATAAGAAACTATATAAAAACGGCGTTCCGCAGCCTGATGAAAAATAAAGGGTTCACCTTTATTAATGTATTGGGCCTCGCCCTTGGGCTGGCTACCTGCCTGCTTATTGTTTTTTATGTGTTTGATGAATTAAGCTACGACAGGTATAATACCAAAGCCGACCGGATATACCGCGTTAATGAAGACCTGAAACTGGGTGAAAATAATGTGTTATACGCCGTGTGTATGCCGCCTTTAGCCCAGGCGCTAAAAAGCGATTTTCCCTATGTGGAAAATACAGTGAGAATAAAATATGCTGGTTTAAGTCATGTAAAAAAAGGCACTACCAATATCCCTGAAAACAAAATAGCATTTGCCGATCCTTCACTATTTGACGTGTTTACCTTGCCAATGGTCAACGGAAGTCCTGCAACAGCCTTAGCGGAGCCAAACAGCGTAGTAATTACCGAAACCATTGCAAAAAAATACTTTGGCAGTACCAATGTTGTGGGTAAAACATTAACTTTTGAAAATAACGCATTTTATAAAGTTACAGGTGTCATCCGCGAAATGCCGCTGCAATCACATTTTAATTATGACTTTTTTATTTCCATGTCAACCTTTCCTGATAGCCGGTCGGCACAATGGTTAAGGAGTGACTACAATACCTATGTTTTATTTAAAGATGCCGCTGATCATAAAAAACTGGAGGCTGCATTCCCCGCGTTTTTAAACAAATACAGCGGACCCGAAATGCAGTCGCAATTAAAAATGAGCATGGCCGCGTTCGAAAAAGCAGGCAGTTTCTTCAGGCTGAATTTAACGCCGTTAACCGATATTCACCTCAGATCAAAACGCACCGGCGAACTTGGGCCAAACAGCACTATTGAATATGTTTATATTTTTTCGGCAATCGCTTTATTCATACTAATCATTGCCTGTGTTAATTTTATGAACCTTTCAACTGCCCGCTCTTCTAACCGTGCAAGAGAGGTTGGTGTACGCAAGGTATTGGGATCATCCAAAACGCACCTTGTTTTCCAGTTCTTAGCCGAGTCAATATTGGTGACAATCGCGGCAACGGCTATCGCCTTATTTGCTGCAATAGCGTTATTGCCTGCGTTTAACCAGCTGGCAGGTAAAGATATAGTGGTTAATTCGCACACATTTGCATGGCTTCTTCCTGCGCTGTTGATCATCGTGCTGGTGGTTGGTTCGCTCGCGGGCTCATATCCGGCTTTCTTTCTCTCGGCTTTTCAGCCGATTGATGTACTGAAAGGGAAACTGACTGCAGGATTTAAAAATGGAGGACTGCGGAGCGTTTTGGTTGTATTTCAATTTTCAATTTCAATATTCCTCATCATCGGCACGCTGGTCATTTATAAACAGCTTCATTATATCCAAACCAGGGACATTGGCTATAACCGTAACCAGGTACTTGTCGTTCAAAATACTTTTGAGTTAAATAACCAGGCCCAAACATTTAAACAGGAAATAAAACAACTGCCCGGCGTAGAAAATGCCACTTTAACCGGCTTCCTGCCAACATCAAGCGCTAAAAACACCTCGATTTTTTTCAAGGATGCCTCCTTTGATCAAAAGAAAGCGCTGTTCCCCCAAACCTGGGAAGTTGATGAAGATTACATCAATACACTCGGCATGAAAATGGCAGTCGGTCGCAGTTTTTCGGCACAGATGCAGACTGATTCATCAGGTATAATTATCAACGAAGCTGCTGCAAAATTCCTGGGGCTTAAAGATCCATTAAACAAACCTTTGTACAGGTCAAATGGCGGCAAGCAGGATTTGGCTAACTCAAAGGCCTACCATATCATCGGGGTAGTTAAAGATTTTAATTTTAGTTCCCTGCATGATGTGATCAGCCCTATGGTTTTGGTTTTGGCCCATAATACCGGGGCGTTAAGCATAAGAGTAAACACAAAGAACCTTCCGGCTTTGATGTCGCAGATACAGAATAAATGGAGCGGGTTGTCGCCAAATGTGAAAATGAATTATTCATTTATGGATGAGGATTTTGATGCACTATACCGCTCAGAGCAGCGGATGGGAACCGTTTCCGTTGCCTTTGCGTCGTTAGCCATTATAATAGCGTGTTTGGGTTTATTCGGCTTGGCCGCTTATGCTGCCGAGCAACGCACGAAAGAAATCGGCATCAGGAAAATATTGGGGGCAAGTATCTCCACCATTGCGGCAATGCTTTCGCTTGATTTTATAAAACTTGTATTTATCGCCATACTTATTTCATTACCCGTTGGATGGTTTTTAATGAACAAGTGGTTGCAGGATTTTGCATACCGGGTAAATATACAATGGTGGATTTTACCACTGGCGGGTGTTACGGCAATATTGATTGCTTTTATTACGATAAGCTTTCAATCGATAAAAGCAGCATTGACGAATCCGGTGGAGAGCCTTAGATCGGAATAGTCATTGGTCATTACGTCATTAGTCATTGAACGCAGGCTAATATTAACAAATAACCAATGACGCGAAGCAAATGACCCAATGACCAATGACCAAATGACGCGAAGCAAATGACCCAATGACCAAATGACGCGAAGCAAATGACCTAATGACCAATGACTAATGACCAAACAAGATGATAAAGAGCTTTTTTAAAACAATGTGGCGCAGCCTCGTAAAAAACAGGGGCTACAGTTTTTTAAATATTGGCGGCCTTGCACTGGGTATCGCCTGTGCCTCGCTGATATTTTTATGGGTGGAGGACGAACTTGGCTACGATTCAAACAATACAAAAAAAAGAACGATTGTTCTTTGCGATGGAAAACCAAAAGTATGATACTTATGTGTTTACCGAAGGATCAACACCCGGGCTGATGGGCCCCACAATGAAAGCCGAACTGCCGGGCGTGGCAAACACCTGCCGTACAACTGAGAGCAATTCTTCATTACTTTTTAGTTATAATAATAAACCCGTTTTTGCAGGTGGCCTTTATGCCGATCCTTCTATTTTCAGCATGTTTACGCTACCCTTTGTGCAGGGAAATGCGCGTTCGGCGTTTGCCCAGTTGCATTCAGTAGTTATTACCGAAAAAACTTCAAAAAAATTCTTTGGCAACGATAAAGATGTGCTTGGCAAAAATATCAGGGTCGACAATAAACAGGATTATGTGGTTTCGGGGGTGATAAAAGACCTGCCGGCCAACTCCAGTTTACAGTTTGAATGGCTGATGCCCTACCAGATCTATTTCGACCAGAGCCCCTGGTTAAAAAGCTGGGGCAACCAGTCTACCGCCACATATGTTGAGTTAAAACCCGGGGTTAACGCCGAAACTATTAACAAGCAATTATTCAATTATATTCAAAAGCGCGAACCGCGGGCGCTTGGCCATGCCTTTTTATTCGCTATGAATGACTGGCACCTGTACGGCGACTTTAAAGACGGAAAACAAACCGGTGGCGGGCAAATTGAAAACGTACGCCTCTTCAGTATCATCGCCTGGATAATTTTGCTCATCGCCTGTATCAATTTCATGAACCTTGCTACCGCACGCAGCGAGAAACGTGCCCGCGAGGTGGGGGTACGTAAAGTAATGGGTGCAGGTAAGGGATCGCTGATAGGCCAGTTTATCAGCGAAGCGGTATTTATGGCTTTTATTGCAGCCATTATAGCGGTTGTTGCAGTATCACTGGTATTGCCGGCGTTTAATGAATTGGTTCAAAAACAACTCACAATTGGCCTTGGCAATCCGGTGCATGTAATCGCTTTGGTTGTTATTACGCTTATTTGTGGCTTAATAGCGGGTAGTTATCCATCTCTTTACCTTTCGTCATTTAATCCGGTAACAGTACTTAAAGGCTTAAAGCTCAAAAATAGCAGTGCATCTTTTATCCGCAAGGGTTTGGTTGTTACACAATTTACTATCTCTATCGCGCTTATTATATGTACAGTAATTGTTTACCAGCAAATACAGCACATAAAGGGCAGACAATTGGGCTTCAATAAAAACAACCTGGTTGAAATGGATCTGCAGGGCGATATGGCGAGAAATTATTATGCCATCAAACAGGATATGTTGAACACAGGCAATATATCAGACGTGGCTCTGGCCGATCATTCCATTATCTACGGCGGCAACAATACTTCCGAACTGACTTGGGAAGGCAAACCGCCCGGTTCAAAGGTGCTCATATCACAGCGCTACGTAACGCCGGAATACTTTGCGGCGGCAGGTTTACAAATACTGGAGGGCCGGAATCTCACTATTCAGGATACTATTCGCAAACCTATCCGTATGCTGATAACCCAAACCATGGAAAAACTAATGGGCAAAGGGAGTGCGATAGGTAAAAGAATGCACGGCGAAAATGATACTACGTCGGCAACAGTAGTTGGCGTTGTGAACGATTATGTATACGGCAATATGTATGGCAAGCCAGACCCGGTGATGTTTTTCAGCGTGGCCCCTAAGGATGCATCCGTGATGTACGTGCGGATAAAACCGAATGCTGGTGTTGAAAAAACGCTTTCGGCCATGCAGGAGGTTTTAAAGAATGAAAACCCGGCCTATCCCTTTGATTACCGCTTTGTGGATGATCAGTTTAACCGCATGTTTACCTCCGAAATGCTGGTGAGCAAATTATCACGCCTGTTTGCGGCACTTGCAATTATTATTTCCTGCCTCGGCTTATTCGGCCTGGCTGCGTACACTGCAGAGCGCCGCACAAAAGAAATTGGTATCCGCAAAGTACTTGGGGCAGATGTAGCCGGCCTTGCAGGGCTGCTGTCTGCGGATTTTTTACAGCTGGTATTACTATCATGCGTAGTGGCTTTCCCTGTGGCATACTGGATGATGTCTAAATGGCTTAATAAATATCAGTATCATATCGGGATTAACTGGTGGGTGTTTGTAACTGCCGGTTTGGCAGCCGTATTTATAGCGCTCATAACGGTAAGTTTCCAGGCTATAAAAGCGGCACTGGCAAACCCGGTGAAGAGCCTGAGGAGTGAGTAAGGAAAGTTGGCAGTGGGCAGTAGCAGTTTGCAGTTGAAAAAATGGTTTAATTCACTAATTCGCTAATTCACTAATTCACTAATTCAATAAATCACCAATTGTATGTTCAGGAATTATTTAAAAATTGCATTCCGCAACCTTAAAAAGGATAAGCAGTTTACTTTTCTAAATGTCTTGGGGCTATCAGCGGGGATAGCTTGTACGTTATTGATTTATTTATGGGTTCATGATGAACTGAGCTACGACAAGCTGTTTGCGAACGACAGCCGGATATACCAGGTGATGGAGCACCGTAAAAATAGCGGCAGCCAGTCACTTAGCGACGAATCCTCTGGCCTGGTAAGCGATGCATTGAAAGCTCAGGATGGAGCTGTTGAATATGCTGCTGCGGTAGCTCCTGCGGATTGGTTTCCAAAATCCACGCTTACTGTTGGCGATAAAAACATTAAGGCCAGCGGGCAATATGCGGGAAAGGATTATTTTAAAATTTTCTCGTTTAAAATGATCGAAGGCGACAGAAACAGTGTGCTCGATGCTAAAACGTCCATAGTGATTAGCGAGGACCTGGCAAAACGACTTTTCAACACTGCTAAAAATGTAATTGGCAAGGGTATAAAAGTTCAGCAGGATAAAATGTTTTTTGTTTCGGGTGTGTATGAACTGCCAGTACATTCATCACAACAGTTTGATTTCGTACAATCATTTGATTACCTGGGCGATGTACAAAGTTGGGTTAAAACCTGGGGCAATGGTGGCCCGCACAACTTTGTTATGTTGAGACAGGGCGAAGATGTAAACGCCTTCAATAAAAGGATAACTAATTTACTTACCAAAAACACCGGCGATACCTCCCGGAGGCCTTTTGCCATGCGTTTTGCAGATAATTACCTGGAGAATACCTTTAACCATGGCTCAAGGGTAGGCGGCAGGGGTGAATATGTGAAGCTGTTTTCACTTGTGGCAATATTCATACTGGTTATTGCGTGTATTAACTTCATGAACCTTTCAACTGCGAAGGCTTCGGGCAGGATGAAGGAAGTGGGTATAAAGAAAGTTATTGGTGCCGAACGCAGCCAGTTAATTATGCAATTCCTTTCGGAATCGACGCTGCTGGCCTTTTTTACCACCTTATTTGCAGTTGGCATTGCCTGGCTGCTGTTGCCACAATTCAACCAGTTAACAGGTAAAGATATCCACATGGAATTCGACACCTCATTAATTCTTACTTTGATTGGTATGGCGCTGTTTACAGGTATTGTTTCGGGAAGTTACCCTGCTTTATACCTTTCTAAATTTAAACCACTCGCCATTTTAAAGGGAAAAATCAATTCCACTTTTTCGGACCTGATTGCAAGAAAGGGCCTTGTTGTATTTCAGTTTACAATTTCTGTTGTGCTCATCGTTGCGGTGCTGGTGGTTTATCAGCAGATCCAATTTATCCAGTCAACCAATCCCGGCTATCAGAAAGACAATGTAGTAAGATTTAGCTCGGAAGGTAATCTGGCCGGCAAAGAAGAAATATTTAGCGCCGCACTCAGGAATATTCCGGGCGTGGTAAATGCAAGTTTTACACAACACAATTTGGTAGGTCGCAATTTTGGGACTAATGGCTTAAGCTGGAGCGGGAATATTACTGATCAAACAGTTTATTTTGAAGGGTTTTTTGGCGGATATAATTTTATCGAGACCATGGGCATGAAAATGGCAGCGGGCAGGGCTTTTTCTAAAAATTTCGGGGCCGAATATACCAAAGTCATACTGAATGAAACTGCGGTTAAAACAATGAACCTGAAAGATCCCGTTGGAAAAAACGTAAAAATTTCTGGCGGCAATTTCCAGATTATCGGTGTAGTAAAAGATTTTCACTTCGAATCATTACATGAAACTGTAGTTCCGGCGTTCATACTGCTTGCCGGGGGAACTAACCCGGCATATAAAATTATGGTGAGAATTAAAAACGACCACCAAAAAGAGACCATCGCGCAAATACAGCGCTTGTATGAATCTTACAACCCGGGATTGCCTTTCACTTATAGTTTTTTAGACGAGGCCTATCAAAAACAATATGAAACCGAAGTAAGGGTTTCAATGCTCTCCGAATATTTCTCGGTGCTGGCCATCCTGATCTCATGCCTCGGCCTGTTCGGCTTGGTCGCATTTACTGCCCAAAAAAGGCAAAAGGAAATCGGGATACGCAAGGTAGTCGGCGCATCGGTTAATAGTATAACTTTTATGCTGACGAAAGATTTTCTTCAACTGGTATTTATAGCTGTATTGATCGCGTCGCCGCTGGCCTACTATTTAATGAGTCAATGGCTCAATGGCTTTGCCTACCGAATTAACATTGGCCCGGTAGTCTTCCTGATCGCTATTTCATCAGTAATATTAATAACCATACTAACAGTAAGTTTTCAGGCTATAAAAGCCGCACTGGTTAACCCGGTGAAAAGCCTGAGATCGGAATAGTCATTGGTCATTAAGTCATTAGTCATTGAACGCTGATTACTAATGACTAATGACGCGAAGCAAATGACCAATGACCAATGACCAATGACGCGAAGCAAATGACTAATGACCAAATAAAATGATAAAGAGCTATTTTAAAACCGCATGGCGGAATTTATGGAAAAACAAGGTTTTTTCGTTAATCAATGTACTTGGCCTTTCGTTGGGAATGGCCGCTTGTTTATTGATACTTCAATATGTGAATTTTGAATTGAGCTATGATCATTTCAATCAAAACGCTTCGGACGTTTACCGTGTTGTAAACGACCGGTACCAGAATAATAAACTGATCCAGCATGGCACCATCACCTATTCTGCCGTAAGCAAAGCCATGAAGGATGACTTCCCTGAAGTGTTGAATTATACCAGGGTATTGCCGGGCGGCAACCAGATCATCATTTACAAGGATAAGAAAATTCCAAAGGAGTCGGCATTAGCTGTTGATAATTCGTTCTTTTCCATGTTTACCTACCCGTTTTTGGCCGGGGATGCCAAATCAGCCCTCAAGGAAGCAAATACAGTGGTGATATCCGAAACACTGGCCCGCAAAATTTTCGATATCCATAACAATGATTTTCAACCGTACGTTGGCAAACTGATAACCGTAACCACGGATACCTTTCCTTCAAAAATAGTAGGGATAATGAAGGATGTTCCTGAAAATTCGCTGCTACAGTTTGACATGCTGCAATCGTATCAAACCGTCATTCATAGTTACGGCTACAAACAGGCCGATTATGATTTTAGCGATTCCGACTTCTGGCACTATATCCAGCTAAAACCAGGGACTGATTACAAAGCATTTGATGCTAAACTGGCGGCGTTCAGCCAACGGCATTTCCAGGGTAATAAAATATCCGGCAGTGTAGAGAAATTCTACCTGCAGCCTTTATTAAAAGCGCATTTATATTCAGACACAGAGTATGAAATTGCTAGTACCGGCAGCTCGACGGTTGTATGGGGCCTGCTGATCATTGCTTTGTTTATTATTGGTATTGCATGGATAAATTATATCAACCTGGCTACAGCACGCTCGGTTGAAAGGGCTAAGGAAGTGGGCGTGCGTAAAGTAACCGGCGCTACCCAGGGTCAGTTGATCCGGCAATTTTTAACCGAATCTTTTTTGATCAACGTTATAGCCCTTGCTATCGCATTTGCAATGGTTTACCTGGCGCAAAGTGTGTTTAATGATCTCGTTCAACACCAGCTTTCATTTGGATACCTGTTTAAAAAGGGATTGGGCGGCTACACGGTTACTGTTGGTTTAATCATAGTTATCCTCAGTGGCATATTCATTTCAGGTTTTTACCCGGCCTTTGTACTGTCGGCCTTTAAGCCGATCATGGTATTAAAAGGCCGGTTCAGCAGTTCAAAAAAGGGCGCTGTTTTACGTAAAGGTTTGGTTGTTGGCCAGTTTGCCATTACGGTGGTGCTCATCACCGGTTCATTTGTGGTTTATAAGCAGATAAAATATATGGCTGACCAAAAACTCGGCATCAATATCAACCAGATAATGGTGATCAACGGGCCCATATTTGTAAAAGCTGATACCACTTTTATCTCCAGGACAAACGCGCTGGTGGGCGAAATGGATCAGATCCCCGGTGTCAAAAACGCAGCCACCTCATTTTGGGTGCCTGGAAACGAAATGGGCCGGAATTTTAACATCCGGGCACAGGAGGGCGATCCGAATACCCACTATACCATGCGTTTTGATGGCGTAAGCAAGGATTTTACCAAAACCTATGGCATGCAGCTGATTGCAGGGAGAAATTTTGTGCCGACTGATTACAACCCCAATTTTGGTAAACTGAACAACATTATTATAAATGAAAATGCAGTAAAAACACTCGGCTTTAAATCCAACCAGGCAGCGCTTGGCCACGTAGTGTTAAACGGCGGCAAAAAGTGGACAATAGTTGGCGTGGTAGCCGATTATCATCAAAAGTCATTACGTTACGCTATTGAGCCGACCTTACTCGAGCCGGTATTGAATATTCAGAACCAGATCTCTGTAAAAATTGATGCAAAAAACGTGGCAGCCACGGTAGCAGCTATAAAAGCAAAATATCAAAGCTTTTTCCCTGGCAATCTGTTCGACTATTCTTTTCTCGACGAACAATTCAACGCTCAGTATAAAAACGACGAACTGTTCGGGAAAGCCTTTAGCATATTCGGCGGCTTCGCCATATTCATTGCCTGTTTAGGCTTATTGGGTCTTTCGCTTTTTGCAACCATCCAGCGCACCAAGGAAATAGGGGTACGCAAAGTATTGGGCGCTTCGGTATCAAATATCGTGGTGATGCTTTCGAAAGATTTTATAAAACTGGTTGTAGTCGCAATTGGGATAGCAATACCAATTGCGTGGCTCATATTGCATAACTGGCTGCAGGATTTTGCTTATCGCATTACCATAAGCTGGTGGATCTTTGGCCTCGCCGGAGCATTGGCTGTTTTTGTGGCACTGGCAACCATAAGTTTCCAGGCGATAAAAGCAGCAGGGGCAAACCCGGTGAAAAGTTTAAGGAGCGAGTAGGCAGTTTGCAGTAGCAGTTTGCAGTAAAAATGACTTAATGACGCGAAGCAAATGACCCAATGACAAAATCAATAATTCACTAATTCAATAATTAGTCCCATGATAAGGAATTACATTAAAACCGCATTCCGCAGCCTGATGAAAAATAAGGGTTTTACCTTTATTAATGTGTTCGGGCTTGCTTTGGGCCTTGCAGTTTGCATGCTCATTGTATTTTATGTGTTCGATGAATGGGGTTACGACCACTATAATACCAAAATCGACAGGATCTATCGTGTCGGTAACGATGTGAAGTATAATGGTAATGTAGTGTCAACGGCTACCGGGCCTGCCCCGCTTGCGGCAACCCTTAAAAGTACCTTCCCCGGCGTTGAACAAACGGTGCGGTTTATGCTTACCGGAAGTTTTCATGTAAGAAAAGGCACACAGGACATCCAGGAAGACAGAGTGGCCTATTGTGACCCAACAGTTTTTGATGTGTTTACATTGCCTATGATACAGGGCAGCCCGGCAACGGCATTGGTTGAACCCCGCTCCGTGGTTATTACAGAAAGTACGGCCAAAAAGTATTTCAACAGCACCAACGTATTAGGAAAGACCTTGCTGTTGAACAGTGGGGATAATTATAAAATTACAGGGGTGATCCGCGACATCCCGCGGCAGTCGCATTTTGATTTTGACTTTTTTATTTCATTGAATACCATTAGCGAAAGCAAAGATGTTTCATGGCTGAGCAGCAATTTTCAAACTTATATCCTCCTCAAAAAAGGCGCTAACCCTCAGGCCGTTGAGCGCGGCTTACCCCAACTGGTAAAAACCTATGTGGGTACGCAACTGCAAAGTATAGTTCATTTAAGTTACAGTGATTTTTTGAAAAGCGGGAACTACCTGAAATTTGTAATGACACCGCTTAGAGACATCCACCTTAAATCTGATCGTACAAATGAAATGGGCGTAAATGGTAATATTTTATACGTTTATATATTTTCAGCTGTGGCCGTCTTTATATTGCTGATTGCCTGTGTTAATTTTATGAACCTTTCAACAGCTCGCTCGGCCAACCGGGCGCGCGAAGTTGGTGTCCGCAAAGTGCTTGGCTCTCCCCGAAAATATCTTATTGCACAATTCCTGTCCGAATCGATCATGGTCACTTTGGTTTCTATGTTGATAGCATTGTTGCTTGCCCGGGCGTTATTGCCGGTGTTTAACCAAATGTCGGGTAAAGAGTTGGTGATAACCGCTTCAATAATGATCCGGATCATACCTGCGCTGCTTGTCTTAACCCTTTTCATCGGCTGCCTGGCTGGCTCATATCCTGCATTATTCCTCTCCGGCTTTCAACCTATCGAAGTTTTAAAAGGTAAATTATCAACAGGATTTAAAGGGGGCATGTTACGGAGCTTTTTAGTGGTTTTTCAATTTTCCATATCCATAGTTTTGATTATAGGTACACTCGTGATTTATAACCAGCTTAAGTACATCCAGGCTAAAGACCTCGGCTATAACCGCGACCATGTGCTCACCGTTCAGAATGTTTGGGCACTTGGCATGCAAGCTAAGCTTTTTAAGCAGGAGGTAAAACAACTTCCGGGTGTTTTAAACGCTACCTTAACCGGCGATACACCAACAAGTGGAAACAGCAACAGCGGATCAATATTTAAATCACCAACGCTCAATGCAAGCAGCGGGCTGCTGGTACAGCAATGGCAGGTTGATGAAAATTACATCAATACACTTGGCATGAAAATAATTGCCGGCCGTGATTTTTCAAACCAGTTTTTAACAGATTCGACTGCGGTAATTATTAATGAATCAGCTGCGCGCCTGCTCGGGTTTTCAAAGCCGCTTGATAAATTTTTATACCGGCCACAGGATGATTATGGTAAAAAGGTAAAGACATACCACATTATCGGAGTTGTAAAGGACTTTAATTTTAAATCGTTACGGGATAATATTGAACCGATGGTATTGAAAAATGAAGATAATAATGGTGCGCTGAGCATACATATCAGCTCAAATAATATCGCTGTCTTATTATCACAAATTGAAAATAAATGGAAATCGTTTTCGCCCAACCAGCAGCTAAACTATTCCTTTATGGATCAGCAGTTTGATGCTGCTTACCGTTCAGAGCAACGAATGGGGAAAATATTTCTTTCGTTTACCACCTTAACTATCATCATCGCATGCCTCGGGTTATTTGGCCTTGCAGCATACGCGGCAGAGCAACGAACTAAAGAAATAGGCATCCGGAAAGTATTGGGGGCCAACTTATCAACCATAGTGGGCCTGCTTTCAAAAGATTTTTTAAAACTGGTGCTTATATCAATAGTAATAGCAACGCCATTTGCCTGGTGGGGAATGCAAAAATGGTTGCAATCCTTTGCATACCGCCAAAATATGCAATGGTGGGTAGTAGCGCTGGCCGGTTTTGCAGCTATTTTGATAGCTTTTGTAACGATAAGCTTTCAATCGATAAAAGCAGCACTGTCAAACCCGGTGGATAGCCTTAGATCGGAGTAGGCAGTTGGCAGTAGCAGTTAGCAGTTTTAGCGCAAAGGGAAAAGATCAAAGCGAAAAGAAAAAAATGACTTAATGAAGCGAAGCAAATGACCCAATGATGAATTCAATAATTCACTATATCACTAATTCAATAATTATTCTCCCCATGATACGAAACTACATCAAAACCGCTTACCGGAGCCTTTTAAAGAATAAAGGGTTTACCATTTTAAATGTACTGGGCCTTTCTGTTGGCCTGGCTACCTGTTTGCTGATTGTATTTTATGTGGCAGATGAATTAAGCTACGATAAATTCAACACCAAGGCCGGCAGGATTTACCGCATGACCATTGATGCAAAGTTGAACGGCAACGCAGGGGTATATGCAACATCTGAAGCTCCCTGGAAAAATATCATTCAAACAAGCTTCCCGCAGGTAGAAAAAGTGGCAAGGCTGATCGATAAAGACGGTTTGTTTATGTCGCCTCAAAAATTCTATATAAAAAAGAATAACGGGGATATCCTGGAAAAGAAGATCGTTTTTACGGAGTCGTCGCTGTTTGATGTCTTTACCCTGCCGATGATTGATGGCAGCCCATCACACGCTTTGGATGACCCCAATACAGCCGTAATTACCGAGAGTACTGCAAAAAAATATTTTAACAAGGTTGATGTTGTGGGGCAAACGCTTACAATAAATGACACCACTACCTATAAAATAACCGGCGTTATAAAGGATATACCCACACAATCGCATTTTAATTACGATTTCTTTTTATCCTATTCGTCAAGACCCGAAAGCAAAGCAACCAATTGGGGCTATGCAGGGCTGCATAACTACTTATTATTGAAACCGGGCACTGATGTTAAAAAACTGGAAAGTGCGTTTACTAAAATCGATATAAAAAGCTCATATAATCCTTCCACATGGACAACCGGCGACAATCACCTTTTGATTAAATTAACGGCGCTGTCCGATATCCATTTGAGAGACACCGCCGGCCAATATGAGCTCGATAAAGGCGGCAACATACAATTTGTATACATATTTTCGCTGGTAGCGATTTTTATATTATTGATTGCCTGCGTAAACTTCATGAACCTGTCTACCGCCCGTTCCTCCAACCGGGCTAAAGAAGTGGGCGTGCGTAAAGTGTTGGGCTCAGCACGGAAATATTTAGTCGCCCAATTTTTAACCGAATCTGTACTGGTAACATTAACGTCGGCCATCATAGCGGTATTTTTAGCATGGGCGCTATTGCCATTGTTTAATCAAATGGCGGATAAGCGGCTATCCATAACCCCGCATACCTTTACCTGGTTATTGCCGGCACTGGTGGTTATTGTTTTGGTGGTGGGTTTCCTTGCAGGATCATACCCCGCACTCTATCTCTCCGCTTTTCAGCCGATAGAAGTTTTAAAAGGAAAAATAGCCAAAGGCTTTAAAGCAGGATTTTTGAGAAGCTTTTTGGTAGTCTTCCAGTTCTCCATCTCTATTTTTCTCATTATTGGTACGCTTGTTATCTATAACCAACTCAATTTTATCCACAATAAAAACCTTGGTTTCGACCGTAACCAGGTGCTGGTGATCAAAAACTCAAATGTGTTGGGCAAAGAAGCGAAGATCTTAAAAAACAACTTAAAAACTTTGCCGGGAGTATTAAATGCCACCATGTCGTCGTACCAGCCCACCGGTGATGAGGACCTGAAAACCGGGCTGTTCCCGCATCGGAAAATTGACATTAAAGAAGATATTTTAACCGAATTCTGGTCGGTTGATGATGATTATATCAATACCATGGGCCTTAAGCTGACCAACGGGCGCAACTTTTCAAAAGATATGTCATCTGACACAGCGGCGATGATTGTCAACGAGGCATTTGTAAGAAAACTAGGCCAAAAGGATCCACTGAACAAAGACATATACAGGTATAGCTATGGCTTGCAGCAATACCACATCGTCGGCGTGGTGAAGGACTTTAATTTCGCATCCCTTAAAGATAATATTGGCCCCCTGGCAATGGTTTATGATACTGATAACGGCGCTATCAGCGTAAAGCTTCATTCCGCAAATCTTACAGCCCTGATGTCTCAAATTGAAGGTCAATGGAAGAAGCTGTCGCCTAACCAGCCTTTTACCTATTCGTTTATGGACCAGGATTTTGACGCAACCTACCGCGTCGAGCAGCGGTTTGGCACTATGTTCATTTCCTTCAGCTCACTCGCCATTGTCATTGCCTGTTTGGGCTTGTTTGGCCTGGCTGCCTACGCTGCTGAGCAGCGCAATAAAGAAATAGGAATCCGTAAGGTGTTGGGTGCTAATATCTCGACGATCGTTGGCATGTTGTCGATGGATTTTATCAAGCTGGTGCTTATATCCATCCTCATTGCATCCCCATTAGCCTGGTTTGCAATGAATAAATGGCTGCAGGGCTTTGCCTACAGGGTTGATTTTCATTGGTACCTACTGGCGATAGCCGGCGCAACGGCCATATTTATAGCATTTGTAACCATAAGCTTTCAATCCATAAAGGCCGCAATGGGTAACCCTGTGGATAGCCTCAGAAGTGAGTAGGCAGTTGGCAGTAGCAGTTTGCAGTTAAAAATAATCTGATGATGCGAAGCAAATGACCCAATGACAGATGACCAATGACGCGAAGCAAATGACTAATTCAACAATTCACTAAATCACTAATTCAATAATTGATCATGATAAAGAATTATTTAAAAATCGCATGGCGGAACCTTTCAAGGAACAAAGGTTTTTCGATAACAAACCTGTTGGGATTAACCATAGGCATTACTTGCACCATTTTTATTTTTTTATGGGTGAGTGATGAACTTACGTTTGATAAATTCAATACTAACTATAACAGCATCTACCAGGTGGTGGCTAACCGCGACTTTAAGAACAACATATTTACCGATAACAACATGGTGTTCCCGCTTTCAAAATTACTTGAAAGCGGCTACCCGCAGATCAAAAACTCGGTAATGTCAACCTATCCGCAGCAGCAAATGTTTGTTTATGGTAATAAAAGATTAAACAAACAACTGGTTACGGTAAGCGGGCGCTATTTTGATATGTTTACCTGTAAATTTATTAAAGGGAATGCGGCTACAGCAACAGCAGAACCTAACAGTATAGTGATAACCCAGTCTGCTGCAAAGGCTTTTTTTGGCAGTGCCGATCCAATCAATAAAGTGCTAAAAGCGGATACCCAATTGCTTAAAGTTACTGCGGTGATTGCCGATATGCCAGGTAATTCAACCCGGCAGTTTGATTGTTTAACGGCATTTGACTATACTTCAGACCCACAGGTAAAAAATGCCATGAAAGAGTGGAACAATTCATCGTACATGGTTTATTTGCAACCCGCACCCAATACCAATCTCTCCAAACTTGGAAAAGCAATAACCGATCTGATGGTAAGCCACAACCACGACAAGATCAGTACTTATTTTTTGGTTCCGATGAATCGCTGGCATCTGTATGGTGATTATAAGGACGGCAAAAATGTTGGCGGGCAAATAGAGTATGTAAGGCTGTTTACCATTATAGCTATTGTTATCCTGCTAATAGCTTGTGTTAATTTTATGAACCTTTCTACCGCCCGGTCTGAGAAAAGGGCAAAAGAAGTTGGAATCAGGAAGACATTAGGGTCCGACAAAAAACAGCTTGCTATTCAGTTTTTCTTTGAGTCGATGCTATTGGTTATAGCGGCGTTTGTTTTTTCGGTTATTGCCGTTTATGTATTATTGCCGGCATTTAATTCGCTGGTAGATAAACAACTTAGTTTAAATCTTTCCGATCCGGTTTTCTGGATCGGGGCGATCATCATCGTTTTATTTACCGGTGCCGTGGCCGGGAGTTACCCGGCTTTGTATTTATCATCATTTAATCCGGTAAAGGTGTTAAAGGGAACGTTTGCAGCAGGTAAAAGCGCGGTATTGCCCAGGCGGATACTTGTTGTTGGCCAGTTTGTGATCTCTATCTTTCTGATTGCCGCAACCATCATCATTTACCAACAAATTCAACACGTGAAGGACAGGAATTTGGGCTATAAGCCGGATAACCTGGTCATGGTGCCGTCGACCGCTTCAATTGATAAAAGCTACTCCGCGATAAAAAATGATCTGTTGAAATCAGGTTTGATAAAATCAGTAGTACGCACTTCTTCGCCAATAACTGAAATATGGTGGAAATCGCCGGCGCCCAAGTGGGATGGTATGCCTGCCAATACACATCTCATCATGTCGGGCATGCAGACCGATGTCGATTTTACAAAAACAATGGGTATCAAGTTATTGGACGGCCGTGATTTCGCGGGTATTCCAGCTGACTCTTCCTCAATGTTGCTGAACAAAGCCTCTGTAGAAGCAATGCATCTTAAAACCCCCGTCGGAACATTGATGCACTACGGGCCCAAAACTTATACCGTAGTTGGTGTAATTGATAATGTAGTAATCACATCGCCTTATCAGCCCGTCGATCCGCTGATGGTGTTTTATAGATCCGATCATTCTAATTGCCTTACTGTAAGGTTGAACGAAGGGGTAGCGCCGCAAAAAGCAATTGCATTGTTAAATGGCATCTACTCAAAATACAGCCCATCCGAAATTTTCGAATATCATTTTATCGACCAGGAATTTGAAAAGAAATTTATCAGCGAAGAACTGATTAATCACCTTACCAACATTTTCGCGGGCCTGGCTATATTCATCTGCTGTATTGGCCTTGCCGGGCTGGCATCGTTTACCATCGAAAAACGGTTCAGGGAGATAGGCGTCCGGAAAGTTTTAGGGGCGACTGTAAAGCAATTGTTAATGCTGATAGCTACAGAGTTTTTAAGGCTGGTTGCCATCGCATTTGTAATTGCGGTGCCACTAACCTGGTGGTTTATGCACAACTGGCTCCTGAAATACGATTACCGCATCAACATAAGCATATGGTTGTTTGGCGTGGTTGGAGTGGTTGTTTTGTTATTAACCATGATAGTGGTGAGTATAAATACAATGAAGGCAGCAACGGCAAACCCGGTAAAAAGCTTAAGGACAGAGTAGGGGAAGAAAAGTCATTAGTCACTATGTCATTAGTCATTGAACGCGGACTAATTATGACAGACAAAGGAATAGCCAATGACCAATGACGCGAAGCAAATGACTAATGACCAAATGATGCACAGCTAAATGACCCAATGACCAATTCAACAAATCACTAATTCAATAATTGTTCAGCCCATGATACGAAACTACATCATCATTGCATTCCGCAACATCAGGCGTAACTGGAGTTATGCTTTTTTGAACGTTTTCGGGCTTACATTGGGGATCGCCTCATGCCTGGTTATCTTTTTGATCGTAAGAAACGAACTTACCTATGATAACTTCGCTAAGGCCGATCGTACTTATCGGGTAACATTAAATGCTATCGACTTTAATTCGAATGTATCTTTGGCCGTAGCCCCGGCCATGCGTACCGATTTCCCGGAACTGAAGGTTTCGCAGGTAATGTACAGCCACCAGGTAATGGTGAAGGTGAATAACAACAGGTTCCGCGAAAATGATTTTGCCTTCGCAGATGAAAACTTTACCGGCATATTTGATTACCAGTGGATTGCGGGGGACCCAAAAACTGCATTGAGGGAGCCCAATGCGATTGTGTTGACCGAAAGCCTCGCCAAAAAATATTATGGCGATAAAAACCCGATGGGGCAGGTGATCAATATCGAGAACCAGATAAACGCAAAAGTTACCGGTGTTATAAAAGATGTCCCCGGCAACCGGAGCCTGCCGCTGAGCATGCTGGTCTCATTCGAAACTATCAGGCCCCAAATGAAGGGTAATATGTCAACCTTTTGGGCCATTGGGGGAGGGTTTTTTACGTTCATGTTATTGCCCGACCATTATGCTATTCAACAGGTAAAAAACAGGATACCCGCCTTTCTTAAAAAGAACTGGGGATTAAATCCAAAAGATGTCCGTTTGCCATTACAGCCGCTAAAAGATATTCATTTCGACCAGCGGTATATCAATAACATCATCACTCCAACCTCAAAGGATACCTATTATGCCTTATTTGGTGTGGCGCTGCTCATTATTATCACTGCTTGTATTAATTTTATCAATCTTGCCACTGCACAGGCGATAAAAAGGGCGAAGGAAGTAGGCGTCCGGAAAGTTTTGGGTGCGCAGCGCTCCCAGTTGATCAAACAATTCCTCGGCGAAACCACCTCACTTGTATTAATGGCTTTGTTATTAGGGGTAGGGCTGGCTGCATTGTTTTTATCAGAAGCCGGCGCCTGGCTTAATATAAAGGTTGAGGCCGGTCAGTTAACTCAGCCTTTAGTGCTGGCATGGATAGGCGCTGTAACCATCCTGGTGATTTTAATAGCAGGCTTATATCCGGCCTTTGTACAGTCGGCATTTCAGCCTGTCGACTCGCTCAAAAATAATACAGGCCATGTTGGGCGGGGGTTTACCTTGCGTAAGGGCCTTGTGGTTGCCCAGTTTGCCATTTCCCAAATCCTGATCGTAGGGACATTGGTGGTAGCCCATCAAATGGACTTTTTTGAAAACCAGGATCTTGGGTTTAATAAAAATGCAGTTATCTCAGTTACCTTACCCGATTCGGGCAAAATTGAAGTATTCAGGCACGAACTTGCCAACAATCCCGGCGTAAAAAAGGTTAGTTTTTCTTCCGGCGCACCTTCGTACAATAATAACTTCACCAGTTTTTCTGCCCCTGCCTTTGGGGTTACAACTGACGATGTAACCGAAGTGAAGTTTATTGATGAAAATTATATCGATATGTTCGGTATGAAAATGCTGGCGGGCGAAACCTTTACTAAACTGAGCGCGAAAGATACAGCACAAAACTTTGTGGCCAACGAAACGCTGATCAATAAGATAGGTTTTACAGATCCGCAAAAAGCTGTTGGCAAACATATAAGGCTTAATGGCAGAGAGGCCACAATAATTGGTGTTGTGCAGGATTTTCAAAGTGAATCGAAACACAAAAAGAGGAGGGCCTGTGCGTTGGAGTATGTACCGGGCAACTTTTTCATGGCAAGTATAAAGATTCAACCTGCTGCCATGAATAAAACTATCGAAAGAATTAGTAAATCCTGGTCGGCATTGTTTCCTGATAATTTATTTCAGTACCAATTTTTGGATGAGCATATTGCCAGTTTTTACACCCAGGAACAAAAAGTATATACAGCTTTCAAACTTTTTTCATCCATTGCTATACTTATCGGTTGCCTTGGTCTATATGGGCTGATCACGTTTGCCGCATCACAGCGCACCAAAGAAATAGGCATCAGGAAAGTATTGGGCGCACCGGTAATGAGTATTGTGGGGCTTTTCTCTAAGGAGTTTATTATACTGATCTCCATAGCGTTTGTAATTGCCGCACCTGTAGGTTACTATGCGATGCATAACTGGCTGCAAAACTATGCTTATCACATAAGCCTCGATGCCGGGATATTTGTAGTGTCGATAGTGGCATCGGTATGTATCGCTATGATTACTATATCTTACCATGCTATAAAAGCTGCGCTGGTAAACCCGGTGAAGAGCCTCAGAAGTGAGTAAGCAGTTTGCAGTAGCAGTTAGCAGTAAAAAACACTAAAAATGACCAATGACGCGAAGCAAATGCCCAATTCAATAATTCACTAAATCACTAATTCAATAATTGATTCCATGATATTTAACTACATAAAAATCGCCTGGCGCAACTTAACCAAACAAAAGTTGTTTAGCCTTATCAATATCACTGGTCTTGCAGCGGGGCTGGCCGTTTGCATGATGATAATGATGTATGTGGCCCACGAAATGAGCTACGATCGTTTTCATAAAAATGCCGACCTTATATTTACCCCACAAGGCCAGATAAAACAGGGCGGCAGCGTCATGAATATGGAGTATATGAGTTATGCTGCCGGGCCGCTTATTCAGCAATCGCAGCCAACGGCAAAGGCTTATATGCGCACGCTTGCATACTTCAATCAAAATCCGGTAGTAGTTAATGATCCATCTTCGCCCGGGAAAAAGTTTATCGAAGATAAATTGCTGTTTGCTGATCCCGGTTTCTTTACTTTCTTCTCCTTTAAATTACTATCTGGATCAGCGGGAGATGTACTCAAAAGTCCATTTACGGTTGTTTTATCAAGGGATATGGCCAAAAAGTACTTTGGCGACCAAAATCCGGTCGGTAAAACAATAGTGATAAAAACAGATAGTGCCTACACGTACCAGGTTACCGGCGTAGCAGAAAATGCCCCGTCGAACTCGTCGATTGAATTTAATTTTGTGGCCAGCAACGCCAGTTTGTTGGCGATGAAGGAAGCGCCCCGGTATACAGGCGATAAGCATATTAGTTACGGCGCGTTCGGCCTTTACGTTCTGCTGAAAAATGCTTCGGATACAGCAAGGCTGGCGCGGGGAATGGATCTGATGGCAAAAAAAGAAAAAGATTTCGACAATATTAAATTCTCCTTCAACGCCCTGGTTGATGCTCATTTAAGAAATAACTTTGGCGACCAGTCGAATATTAAATACCTCAAAATATTTCCGCTGGTGGCTGTGCTTATCTTATTGCTGGCGCTGGTAAACTACATGAGCCTTTCTACAGCGCGGGCTACATTAAGGGCAAAAGAAGTTGGCGTGCGTAAAGTATCCGGCGCGAGCCGAAAAACCATTGCCATCCAATTTTATTTGGAGTCGGCTGTATTTACCTTTTTGGCGTTTATTATTGGTTACCTCCTATGCTATTTAATTACCCCCTGGTTCTTAAGCATCCTTCAGCTTAAAATCGACAATTCGTTTTTATATAGCCCAATGGTGTTAGTGCTTTTGTTTAGTTTATTGGTTATAACTATTTTAATAGCAGGGTTTTATCCATCTATGGTGCTGTCGGCATTTAAACCGGTAATTACGCTGAAGGGAAAAATGAGCAAACAAGCCGGTGGCGTTACAGTGCGCAAAGTATTCACCACGCTGCAATTTGCCATTTCCATCGGGCTTATTGTTTGCGGGACAGTAATTGACCGCCAGCTATATTATTTCAGGCATGCTGATACCGGTATAAATAAAGATAATGTGGTGATGATCCCTATAGGTAATAGCGTAGGGAAAAAGTATGCCACGTTAAAACAGGATATCAAATCATTAGCCGGGGTAAGCAGTGTAGCTACATCTAATTATGCCATGTTTAAAAACTACAATATGAGTTTTTTTGATGGAAAAACTAAAGGCGAGAGTGTGGGCGCAGCAGCTATTGTTGCTGACGAAAATTTTATGGCAACACTTGGTTTAAAATGGAAGTACCCGCCGGCCCAAAATGTAGAGTTGGCGAGCCGTAATAAGACTATAATTAACGAGGAGACAATTGCGGAGTTACACCTTCCGGCTAATCCTGTGGGCAGCTTTCTTAAATCCGGCGATCAAAAAATAGAAGTTAGCGGCGTATTAAAAAACTTCAACTTTACCACAATGGCCTATGCGGTAAAGCCTTTGTCGCTGGCTGTTTTAAAGGATACCGATAGCTATTTTATGAAGTTTGGCTGCAATCTGTTCGCCAGGATTAACCCGCACACTAATCTGCCTTCGTTGTTGGGTAAAATGCAGACCATCTATAAAAAATACGACCAGGATACCCCATTCGATTACACTTTTATGGATGACGCGTTTAACGCCCAATACAAAGCAGAAGACCGGCTGGCATCTATCTTTGGTGTATTTACTTATATCACTATCATTTTAGCGGCCCTTGGCCTGTTTGGCCTGGCAGCTTTCACTATTGAGCAGCGTACCAAAGAAATCGGTATCCGCAAAGTATTGGGCGCCAGTGTAACCTCTATCAATAATTTGTTGTCGAAAGATTTTTTAAAGCTGGTTTTCCTGGCTATTGCAATTGCTTCGCCGATAGCGTGGTGGGCCATGCGTAACTGGCTGCAAAATTTTGCTTATCGCATCTCCATTTCCTGGTGGATGTTTGCCGCAGCAGGTTTTGTTGCCATCCTGATAGCGGTAATAACGGTAAGTTACCATGCTATAAAAGCGGCTATAGCTAACCCCGTGGATAGTTTGAGGAGTGAGTAAGTTTAGTGATTTGAGACTGGAGATTAGAGATTAGAAGGGAGAGAAGCGTAAAAAAGGGCCTTCTGAAGATATTTTGCGCGATTTTTTCCAGTCCGTGCAACTGTTTGGCAGAAAAAGTGGTCTATAGATTTAAATAGAAATTACTTTAAATCGGGATATTATGCTGAAAAACTACTTAAAGATCGCCTGGCGCAACCTGAAGAAAAACAGGTTGTATGCGTTCATCAATATCATTGGCCTAACAACCGGTATTGTGAGTTGCCTGTTGATAGGTGTTTATATAAAACACGAATTAAATTATGACCGCTTTAACCAGAATGCGGACAAAATAGTACGCGTAACTATGGACTATAATTTCGGCGGTGAATCGCAGAAAGTAGCCGTTACGGGAGCCAAAGTAGGGCCTCAGTTTAAACGGGAATTTCCACAGGTAATTGATTTTGTAAGATTCTTTAAAAAGACAAGGATAGTTGGGTATAAAAATCAATTATTCGAGGAAAAAAACTTCCTGTATGCAGAGCCATCTTTATTTGAGATTTTTTCTTTTAAACTGTTAAACGGAGCCCCGGCTACTGCGCTAAATTCAAACGATAAAATAGTCATTTCCCAAACTGCTGCACAAAAATACTTCGGTAGCGAAGATCCTATGGGAAAAATTTTAAAAGTGGGCGAAAAAAGTTTTATGGTTTCGGCGATCGCTGCAGACGCGCCTTCAAATTCACAAATCCGGTTTGATTTTATTGTGCCTTTTAATGTCCTGGACGCCGCTAAACAAGAAGCCTACGATAACGCTAATTTTATTACCTACCTGCTACTTAAAAGTAAGGAGGATATTGAGCCTTTGCAAAAGCAAATTACTGCGTATATGCAAAAGGTTGACAGGGATGAGTTAAAAGTAACAGGTAGTCAGCATTTGACCTTTAATATTGAACCTCTGGCCAGTGTTCATTTGCACTCTAATCTTCCGGATGGTTTAGAGCCTAACGGTAGTATTATATATATTTATATTTTGGTAGTAGTGGCTGTTCTTATCCTGATTATTGCCGGCGTAAACTATGTAAACTTGTCCATCGCACAGTCGGCTGGCCGTGGTGCCGAAATTGGTATCCGAAAGGTGCTGGGTGCAGCAAAGCAGCAGCTTTTTAAACAATTTATAGGGGAATCGATGCTGGTAGCCGCCATAGCTGTGCTGTTTGCAATTGCATTGTCATTCGTCTTGCTGCCATTTTTTAACCAGATCTCGGGTCAGCAGTTTCAGTTTACTTCGTTGCTTGATCCCATTATCCTTATTTGTCTTGCTATTTTAGGTATAGTTATTGGTTTTTTGGCCGGGGCGTATCCAGCCCTGTTATTATCTAATATAAAACTGGCAAAAATATTGAAATCGGGTTTTTCATTTACGTCAGGGCAGGGGGTGCGGCATTCGCTCATCATCTTCCAGTTTGTTATTTCCATCTTCCTGGTCATCACTACCGTGGTCATTCTGCAGCAACTATCCTATATCCGCAACAAAGACCTGGGTTATAACAAAAGTAATGTGGTGGTATTACCGGTTGATTACCGGATGCTGCCGCAGGTGGATGCAATAAAAAAAGTGGTCAGTAATATCCCCGGTGTAGAAGGAGTAGCGGCTGCAAATAACGAACCGGTTGATGTGAAGTGGGGCGACGCTATTCGTACGGCGGATGGAAAGAGACTAACAGTAAACGCCCTGCCAATGGATGAGGATTTTATAAAAACGATGCAGCTAAAAATAGTCGCCGGTACCGATTTTAACCATACCGATTTACTGCAAATGAATACGGCCAATAATTACAAGAACTACCGTTATTCATTTATGCTGAATGAATCTGCTGCAAGGGCCCTGGGATGGACGCCGGAGCAGGCAGTAGGGAAAGAGATTTCAAAAAACTTCCCCGGAAGAATCAAGGCTGTTGTTAAAGATTTTAATTTTAAATCATTCCATGATGCGATAGGCCCCTTACTGATCTTTTTGGATCATGATCAGACGCAGGCAATGTTTGTAAGGGTTTCGGGAAATAATACACCTGCGGCGCTACAGGCTATTCAAAAATTATGGAAAGACCGCGTTCCTTACCGGCCGTTTGAATACAGATTTTTAGATGAAGATTATGATGCCCTATACCGCGGCGAACAACGCACGGCCGGGGTATTTACGACGTTCTCTGCATTAGCTATCTTGCTTGCCTGCCTGGGCTTGTTCGCGGTTACTGCCTACGCTGTTTTACAGCGCACCAAAGAGATCGGTATTCGTAAAGTGCTCGGCGCAAATATATCTACCATTATCATGCTGATCTCAAAAGACTTTCTATGGATGGTGATGGTTGCAGCAGTTATTTCATCGCCCATAGCGTGGTATATGTCGCACATATGGCTCCAGGACTTCGCTTATCGCATTTCTATCCATTGGTGGATATTCATCGCGGCGGGTGCAGCATCGTTAATTGTAGCGTGGATAACAGTAGGAATTCAGGCACTGAAAGCTGCATTAATGAATCCGGTTAAAAGCCTGCGTTCCGAGTGATTGGAGGTTAGAAAAGAATTGACTCACGGCAGATACCTATGAACTAATGAACAATTGAACTAATGAACCAGCAATGATAAAAAACTACCTAAAAATTGCATGGAGAAACTTATGGAGAAATAAGTTTTTCTCAACTATCAATATTCTCGGCCTTGCTCTTGGCATGGCCTGTAGTATACTCATTTTACTATGGGTACAGGACGAATTAAGCGTCAACGCATTTCATGCCAACGGCTCCTCTTTATATCAGGTAATTGAGCGGCAGTATTACGATGGTAAAGTTGTTGGGCAGTACAGCGTTCCCGGTGTGTTGGCCAATGAAATGAAAAAGGTCATTCCCGAAATAAAATATGCCACCAATTACGGTTTTAACAACGATAATACCTTCAGGGTAGGGAATAAGATATTGAAACTAAACGGCAATTCGGCAGATTCCGATTTCTTTAAAATGTTTAGTTATCCCTTGCTGGAAGGGACAGCCAAAAATGCCTTAAATAGCCCCTTAGGCATAGCCATTTCAAGAAAAATGGCCGGCGACTTTTTCGGAGGGCCCCACAGCGCCATCGGTAAAATTATTCGATATAACAATAAAACAAACTTTACCATAACCGCCGTATTTGAAGATCTGCCCGAAAATTCGTCGCTAAAGTTCGAATACCTTATTAACTGGGATAGTTTTTTGAAAGACAACGGCTGGGCAAAGCAGTGGGGGAACAACGGCCCTGGGGCTTATATTATGCTTAGAGCTGATGCAAATCCTGCATTGGTCGACAAAAAAATATCCCGTTTCCTGGACAAGTATAATAAAGAGCAAAATAAAGCATTCAGAGAAGAATTGGGCTTGCAGAAATTTAGTGACGCCTATCTCTACAGCCATTTCACTAACGGAAAGCCCGACGGCGGCCGTATTGAATACGTGCACCTTTTCAGCATCGTCGCGGCATTTATCATCCTGATCGCCTGTATCAATTTTATGAATTTAACAACTGCACGGTCAGTAAAACGGGCAAAGGAGATTGGTGTACGCAAGGTGGTGGGTGCAGTTCGTGGTGTTTTGATAAGGCAATTTATGGGCGAAGCGATTTTATTAACTTTTCTAGCGTTGATTGTATCCATCGTTCTGGTTATCATGCTGTTGCCTATTTTTAATTCACTTACCCAAAAGCAAATTTCTTATCCTTTTGGTCACATTATTTTCTGGCAGTGGTTATTAGGATTAACTTTTATTACCGGCTTTATATCAGGTAGTTATCCTGCTTTATTTTTATCATCATTTAACCCGGTTACGGTTCTTAAGGGTACTGTGAAACTTAGTACTGGTTCAACCCTGTTCCGCAAGGTTTTGGTTGTAGTACAGTTTGGCCTTTCAGTTTTTCTTATTATTGCAACTATCATTGTTTCAAAGCAGGTTAATTATATCCAGACTAAAGACCTGGGATACGACCGTGAGAATCTTATTTATATTTCTTTAGAGGGGGACCTAACTGCGAAATATAAGATCTTTAAAGACGAAGCGTTAAAAATGCCCGGGATACAACAGGTAACGCGTATGAGCATGACGCCCACCAATTTTGGTTCTACAACCGGCGGGGTACAGTGGGATGGTAAGGACCCTAACCTGAATGTTGAATTTACACAAGTATCAGTAGGTTATGATTTTGCATCCACACTTAAACTCAAAATGGCCGATGGCAGGGATTACTCGCGCGATTATGCTACTGACACTTCCAATTACCTCATCAACGAAGCCGCCTTAAGTCGGATCGGCTATAAAAACCCTGTTGGTAAACCTTTAACCATGTGGGGTAAAAAGGGCAAAATAGTAGGGATATTAAAAGATTTTCACTTTAATTCCCTTCACGATCCTATTTACCCGCTGATTGTAAGGCTGCGTGAAAATGAGGATTACGGGAATATTTTGATCCGTACCCAACCCGGGCAAACCAAACAGGCATTAGCCACTATAGAAAAGTTATGCAGGGACTTAAACCCCAATTTTACCTTCACCTATGCCTTTTCTGACGCAGAATACCAAAAACTATATAACGATGAACAAGTAGTAGGCAAACTATCAAATATTTTCGCATTTATCGCGATATTTATTTCATGCCTTGGCCTGTTAGGGTTGGCCATGTTTACCGCTGAACAGCGTGTCAAAGAGATTGGCATCCGTAAAGTACTTGGCGCAAGTGCAGCTTCCTTATTTACTTTGTTATCACGGGAATTTTTGATCCTGGTAGTTATTGCTTTATTAATTGCAACGCCCGTAGCGTGGTATGCCATGTATAAGTGGCTGCAGGCTTATACGTACCGAACAAGCATTGAATGGTGGGTATTTGCGCTGTCCGGCGTCATGGCCATTGCGATAGCGTTATTAACGGTAAGCTTTCAGTCTGCAAGGGCGGTGTTGGTAAACCCGGTGAAGAGCCTCAGAAGTGAGTAGGCAGTTTGCAGGAGCAGTTGACAGTAAAAACAAATAAATGGCTATAAATCAATTCACTAATTCACTAAATCACTAAATCAATAATTGATTAACCATGATACGTAACTATTTTAAAACCGCGTGGCGTAACATTTTAAAGAATAAATTTTATGCCGCTATTAACATTACAGGCCTTACCGTTGGGCTTACTGTTGGCCTGCTTATTTTATTATGGGTAAGTGATGAGTTAAGTTTCGATAAGTTTAATAGTAAAGCCGGCCAGCTATACCAAATGGAAGCCCAGATCGGTACCGGCACCAGCAAACAGATCTGGTCGGGTGTGCAGGGTCCGGTGGCTGCCTATGCGCTAAAGGAGGTGCCCGGCGTGCAAAATGCTGTAAGGCTTATTTATAGTTATGATTATTCTACCTTCCGGTACAAGGATAAGTTGTTGGGCACCGGAGATAACGGCAACTGGATGGTCGACCCGTCGTTCTTTAAAGTATTTGATTTTAAGATGCTAAAAGGGAATGCCAATGCGCCTTTTCCAACTGACAAATCAATTGTTATTACACAAACAACCGCAAAGCGCTTTTTTGGCGATGCCGACCCAATTGGTAAAACCATCCTGGCGGATAACAAGGACAACTATACTGTTACCGGACTGATGGCCGATCCGCCGGAAAATTCGTCAATCAAATTTGATATGCTATTTTCCATAGAAGTGCGAAAAAAACAATATACCGGCAAAGACTATTGGAAATCGATGGATGAAGATTGGGGCAACTATTATACCACCACCTTTTTGCTGCTTCAGCCAGGAACGTCTGTAAACACCGTAGCCGACAAATTAACCAAGATCCATATCCTTCATCAGCCAGGCCCGGACGCCGCCAGGGTGAAGTACCAGATGCAGTCGCTCACCCAAATACACCTCTATAATCCGGATGGCAGTGAATCTGTTATGCAAACTGTCAGGATATTTTTAATTGTTGCGATTTTTATATTGCTTATTGCTTGTATCAACTACGTCAATTTATCTACGGCGCGTGCTATGCTGCGTTCGAAAGAGGTAAGCGTACGCAAAATAATAGGAGCAGAGCGCAAGCAGCTTTTCGCACAGTTCGTCATTGAAACCGCTTTGTTTTTTGGTATTGCACTTGCGCTTGCTTTTGGCGCCATTGAATTATTGATGCCTTTGTATAATCATATATCGGGCAAACAAATGGTATTTAACCTGCTGGATAGCAGCGTTTGGGAGGTGATTGGTTTAACGCTTTTGGCTACACTTACCATATCAAGTATTTATCCGGCACTGCTATTATCATCTTTTAAGCCCATCAGCGCCCTCAAGGGAAAAATATCACTGGGTATCGGAAACGCTGCTTTTCGTAAAGTGCTCGTAGTAACCCAGTTTATTTTTTCCATCGGGTTGATCATCGGGACGCTGGTGATCAACAACCAGTTAAAATATATCCGCGAAAAGGAGTTGGGGTACGATAAATCGTATGTTTTTTCCTTTGGGATGCGCGATATGCAAAAGAACTACGAAGCGGTACGGGCCGAATTAATGAGCCAGCCAGGCATTTACGGCGTAGCCAGCTCAAGCGATAATATCATCAGCATAGGCAATAACACAAGTGATACCGATTGGGACGGCAAAGGCCCAAATACAATGTTCCTGATCCATCCCATGTACATCGATAAGTACTATATGGACTTTTTCAAAGTAAAACTTGCTGCCGGAGCAGGATTTTTGGGCTATAAAACCGATACCGGCCACTATATCCTTAATGAGACCGCAGTGCGCAATATGGGTATCATCAACCCTGTTGGCAAAAGATTTAAATTACATGAAACTAACGGCACAATTATCGGCGTTGTAAAAGACTTTCATTTCGCCTCGCTGAAGCAAAAAATTGAGCCGGCCATTTTTGCATACCAGCCAGGCAACAACTGGCGCATCTCCATCCGCACAACGGGAAAAGATGCACCGCGGGCCATCGAGTCAGTACGTAAAATATGGAAACAATATAATGCTGCTTTCCCTTTTGAATATAGGTTCCTTGATTCGGATTACGACGATATGTATAAGTCGGATCAGCGTTCAGGCACACTTTTTAGTGCATTTGCCATTATTGCTATCCTTGTTTCATGTTTGGGTTTATTCGGGCTTGCCACTTATACAGCACAAGTGAGGATAAAGGAAATTGGCATCCGTAAAGTACTTGGAGCAAGTGTGCTCAATATCGCCGGCATGCTGTCAAAAGATTTTTTAGTACTGATAGTGGTTTCGTTGGCAATTGCCAGCCCGATAGCGTGGTTCGCCATGAACAAATGGTTGCAAAACTATGCTTACCGTATTCACATGCAGTGGTGGATATTTGCTATTGCCGGAACAGCCGCGATACTTGTTGCCTTTGCAACAATCAGTTTCCAGGCAATAAAAGCCGCTTTGGCTAACCCGGTGAAAAGTTTACGGAGTGAGTAGGATAGTGATTAGTTAATTAGAGACTGGAGATTAGAGATTAGAAAAAAAGATCGAACTATTTCGGCCTAATCTCTAACCTCTGGTCTCTAATCTCTAACCCTAAATATATTTCGTGCCGAATTGTTGTTTTACGTCGGCAACTACTTTTTTAACGTTTTGCTCCTGGTCGCGGGGACAAATCAGAAGGGTATTGTTGGATTCAACCACAATAAAATCATGCAACCCTTGTAAGATCACCAGCTTTTCGCCGGGGACATTTACCATACAATTGGATGAATCATACATAATAACCTTTTCGGCAGGGATCACTGCATTCCCAACATAATCTTTTTCGGCAAGCTCGTAAATGGATGCCCATGTACCCAGATCGCTCCAGCCAAATTCCGAAGGCAAGACATAAACATTGTCGGCTTTTTCCATAATGCCATAGTCAATAGAAATGTTGGTGCATTGCAGGTAGGTTTTATGAATATGGTTTTTTTCGTCAGGCGTGTTATAAACCGGCCTTGAATCTGCAAATATTTCATGCATATCCGGTAAATGCTGACTGAATGCATTCACAATGGCCTTGGCCGACCATACAAAGATACCAGCGTTCCACAGGAAATCGCCGCTTTGTAAAAATGTTTTGGCTATTTCCAGCGTTGGCTTTTCGGTAAAGGTTTTCACCTTATAAAAATCGTTTTTAAGGGCGTTATCAGTATATTGAATATATCCGTAACCAGTATCAGGCCGGGATGGCTTTATGCCCAATGTTATCAGGCAATCGTTTTCCGATACAACCTTCAGGGATTTTTCAATAGCGTTTACAAATGCCGCTTCATCCAAAATTAAATGATCTGACGGCGCTACAACAATTGAGGCATCCGGATTTATGCTTTCAATCTTAAAAGACCCGTATGCAATACACGGGGCCGTATTGCGCATTACAGGTTCAGTAAGGATCTGATCGTCGGGCATGCCGGGCAATTGTTTTTTTACCAGGTCGGTATATATTTCATTGGTAACAATGTAAATATTTTCTTTGGGGCATATTTTTAAAAAACGGTCATAGGTGTTTTGTATTAATGTTTTCCCGGTGCCTAAAATATCAATGAATTGTTTTGGGTGAGAAGTACGGCTGATGGGCCAAAAGCGGCTTCCGATTCCGCCTGCCATAATAATGGCGTAGTAGTTTTTGTTCATATGTTTTTAAACAATTTTCATTATTGTGAAATATTTGTAATAATAATGAAGCTATACGGAGCTTTTTATTCGGCTTTTACCGTTGGCAGCTCAGGATAGTTTATTTGGTAAATGTGAGGCAAAATTGTATAATAATTTGTAATTTCAGTATTAAATAAAATTAAATAAACAAAATGCGGCAATGCCTCTGTTTTAAATGCATAAATAAACAAATTGTTTTTAATCTCTTAATCATTTTTTTATAAAATTTTAAAGTAAATCCATCGTTTATTGATAAATTTTTGTTACTTTAAACTTTTAAAAATAATTCAAGACTAAGTAAAGAATGCTAGAAACTAAGAAGTCTCTTTTTGATAACCTCCAGAATTTTTTTGGATTCGACAATTTTAAGGGAGAACAGGAAGCGATAATAACGAATATACTGGCGGGGAATGATACATTTGTGATTATGCCCACCGGTGGCGGCAAGTCCATGTGCTATCAATTGCCGGCCCTGATGAGTGAAGGTACCGCCATAGTGATCTCGCCCCTGATCGCTTTAATGAAAAACCAGGTTGACCAGTTAAGAGCCTTCGGCGGCTCGGATAGTATTGCCCATTTTTTAAATTCATCATTAACAAAAGCAGATATTACAAAAGTTAAGGAGGATGTGCTGGGTGGAAAAACTAAGTTATTATACGTTGCCCCCGAGTCATTAACCAAACAGGAAAATATTGATTTTTTACGCCTGAACAACGTATCCTTCGTTGCGGTAGATGAGGCGCATTGTATTTCGGAGTGGGGCCATGATTTCAGGCCCGAATACCGCAAGATCCGGCAGGTAATCAGTAATATCGGCGATAATATTCCAATTATTGCTTTAACGGCCACCGCAACGCCAAAAGTTCAGCAGGATATTCAAAAAAACCTGCAGATGAACAACGCCACCATCTATAAATCTTCGTTTAACCGCTCCAACCTGTTTTACGAGGTGAGGGCGAAACGCAACGTGATCAAAGAGATCGTTAAGTTTGTTAAACAAAATACCGGCAAATCGGGCATTATCTATTGCCTGAGTCGTAAAAAGGTGGAAGAAGTTGCGGAGGTGTTAACACTAAACGGTGTAAAAGCATTGCCGTACCATGCCGGCCTCGACCCCAAAGTACGCGCAGATACACAGGACAAGTTTTTGATGGAGGATGTGGATGTAATCGTAGCGACAATTGCCTTTGGTATGGGTATTGACAAACCCGATGTTCGCTATGTGATCCACCATGATGTGCCCAAAAGCATGGAAGGCTATTACCAGGAAACGGGCCGCTCCGGCCGCGACGGCGGAGAAGGCGTTTGCGTGGCTTTCTATTCGGAAAAGGATATTGATAAGCTCCAGAAATTCATGAAGGATAAACCGGTTTCAGAACGCGAAATCGGCACCCAGATACTGAAGGAAGTGATTGATTATGCAGAATCAAGTGTATGCCGCCGTAAACAGCTGCTGCATTACTTTGGCGAAAACTTTAACGAAACAGGCTGCAACAACATGTGCGACAATTGCTGCGCGCATAAAGAACACTTTGACGGCGAACTGCACCTGCATAGGGCATTAAGCCTGATCAAACAGATCGGGGAGAAATTCGATGATCTGTATATCATCAGCATTCTGTTGGGCGAAGAAAATGCCCAGATAAAAAGTTACGGGCACGACCAGCTGGACTATTTTGGCTCCGGCAAAGAAGATGGCCGCAATTTATGGAACTCGCTGTTAAGGCAGGCGCTGCTGAATAACTTTTTATCAAAGGATATCGACCAGTACGGTTTGCTGCGTTTAACCAAAACGGGCAATTCGTTTATTGAGAACCCGTACAGTATCCGTTTTGTACTAAACAGGCCGATAGAAGCTGCTGATGATGACGACAGTGAAGACGGCCCTAAACAAGGCAGCGGCGCTTTAGACACAGAATTATTGCAGATGCTGAAAGATCTGCGTAAAAAACTGGCCAAACAAAAAGGCTTACCGCCGTTTGTTATCTTCCAGGATCCGTCATTGGAAGAAATGTGTACCCATTACCCCATCACTACCGACGAATTGAAACAAATTTCGGGCGTAGGGGCAGGGAAGGCCCTTAAATTTGGCAAGCCGTTTACCGATCTGATCCAGAAATATGTGGAGGACAACGATATTGACCGCCCGATAGATATGGTGATCAAGAGCGCGGCCAACAAATCGGCGTTAAAGGTTTTCATTATACAAAACATAGACAGGCATTTGAACCTGGATGACATTGCAGCCTCAAAAGGGCTCACCTACGATGAGATTTTAAAGGAGGTGGAGACTATTGTCAACTCAGGTACAAAATTGAACCTGAACTACTATATCGACGAGGTGATAGACGAAGATAAGCAGGACGAAATATTTGACTATTTCCGTACTGCCGAAGCTGACTCCATAGATGACGCTCTGGCGGAACTAGGCAACGAAGACTTTACCCGCGAAGAAGTACAACTGATGAGGATCAAGTTCCTTTCCGAAATGGGGAACTAATTCGAGCCGAAAGTCTCGAGTCGTGAGTCTCAAGTCAAAAATATTTCTTAGAAGCCTTTGGATTAATTTCCAGAGGCTTTTTTGTTGCGGTTAATCTGGAACAAATTCTAATATATCGCCGGGTTGGCAGTTGAGAACCAGGCAAATGGCTTCAAGCGTTTCAAACCGGATAGCCTTTGCTTTACCGGTTTTCAAGATGGATAGATTGGCCATAGTAATGCCAACCCTTTCACTAAGCTCCGTAAGCGACATTTTTCGTTTGGCCATCATCACGTCTAAGTTTACAATTATTGCCATGATTATATTGTTAACTCCTGTTCTTCCTTGAGTTTTTTGCCTTGACGAAACGCCTTCCAAAGCGCCAGGAAGATGAGCCCGGCAAGGATTGGTTTCCAGGCATCTTTCCACATATCGGTATTCATTACTACATCCGGGCTAAAATACGAGTGAAAAATCAGCTGTATTATCAGATTAATTAAAAAGAGAGCAACAGGATAAATGAGTAGCGTGAAAGCAATTAGTCGTAAACGCCGCAAATTCTTCGCAGTAAAAAAAAGACCTTTCGACAAGTCAATTACAAATTTTAAAAATGCGGAAATTAGATATAATGAATAAAGTAAAAACAGGATGCCCAATATTTGCAGAGTAAGGCCAACAGTGTATTCTACAGATGGGCTTACCGGTATTTTCAGCGCCTTACTGAATGAATTATACTTGAATTTTACAGGTATATCTTCCAGCCTGACCAAATGCTGGTTTGGAAATCTAACTGATTTGCGAAGATATGATTGGTTATGCTCGACATGGTATAACACAGAATCATATTGATTTACGGCAAACCATTTTGCATCTTTAATTTTCCAACCTGGTAATTCAATAAAATATTGGTCATGATCAGCTTTATGGCTGAAAAAGTTGACCTTCCAAAACCAGTGATAAGCGTCGGTATCGCAATAAAGGCTAACAGCTGTTCCAAGGCAACCAAAACTCATCCCGCCAATTTCTTGATCTCCATTCTTCAAACCGCGCAGAAGTTTTATGCTGTCCTCCCTCTTTGTGTACTCACGGTAGCTGATACTGTCGGGGATATCCTCATCAACTGGTTTTAATTTATCTTCAAAGCGATAGTGGTTATAACCAAAGTTGTTTGTATCTATTCCGTGTTGAACCGATCCAGAACCTGCGAAAAAGCTAAAGGCCATCCAGGTGACGAGCATCAGTGCGCCATATCCGACAATTACAATGTTAACAATTAGGTTGGTACTTAATTTGATTTTCATACGTTCAGGGTGTTATTTAAATCATACCCAAATATAATTAATTATCGATAATAACGAAATTATTATTGAATTACGATAAATAATTGAACTTTTGCCGCATGAAAGGAAATGGAGTCAGGCATCATTGCTTAAAGATATTTGTTACTTAAACTCCAAATAATCAAAATTCATATTCCCATTGGCAACCACACGCAGGGTCAGGATATGAATGCCGGTTTTTAGTTTAACGGAGGTTAAGGAATCAACTTTATTCCAATGGTGCCATTGCCGCCATTTAACGGTATCCCGGTCATCATGGGTGGAGGCGACTTTTAACGGACCGGTAATATCTTTGCCGTCAATATCCAAAGAAATAGCCCCATCACCATTAGCGGTGTACATTAAGCCGATTTTATAATTGCGGGAACTGTTTACTTTTACGGTATAATTGATCCATTCGCCCGGTTTTGTCCATCCTACATAAAGCTGATCCATATCTCTGGGCACTTTATTGTAAGGGTTATTGTCGATATCATGCGATTTGGTGTAGGAAATATCAACGCCTTCATTCATCCTGAATTCATTCAGGAAAGTGCCGTTTGCAGGGTTAAGCCTCCCGCTTCCATTATTAACGCTGTCCGAATCATGATAAGCAACGCCTTCGCCACTCAGGTTGTAGTATTCGCACTCAATCCTTCCCGGTATCCGTTGCATCTTGTTTTGCCATGGTTTGCCCGCGTTCATCGTTTTATAAATGGGCGAGCAGGAAATGATAAGTATAACTGAAGCGATAACTATAAACCCGGTTTTCATTTTTTTGAACAAGATATAATATTATTCTACCTTTTCTACTTCCGGACTTTACTGACTTTTCCGACTTCCGGACTCCTTCTAATCTCTAACCTCCAATCACTAATCAGCTACTTTGCAATTATCTTAAACTCAGTCCTGCGGTTTTTTTGGCGGCCTTCATCAGTGGTATTGGGGGCGATGGGTTGCGTTTCGCCATAGCCTTTGTAAACAAGGCGGCCAGCGTCAACTTTATTGCTCACCAGGTATTGATAAACTGATTTCGCCCTGTTTTCTGATAGTACCTGGTTGGCCTGGTCGTTGCCCACATTATCGGTATGCCCCGAAATCTCAATTTTCAAAGTTGGATTTAAAGACATAAAGTCGACTAATTTGTCCAACTCAGCAAGCGATTCCGTTTTTAGCTCAAAGCTATTGGTGTCAAAGAAAATATTATTCAATATCACTTTATTGCCTACTTCAATAGGCTCCAATAAAACGGCGATGTTATATGGGTTTTTGTCTTGATGACCAACCAGCGAAAAGTTTTGGGAATAAAACAGGTAACCGCTTTTGGAGATATTTAAGCCGTAGTTTTTGCCCGATTTTAACGTTGCTAAAAACGACCCATTCGCGGCATCGCTATTATCCTCGTAGACGGGTTCGTTCTTTTGCAGGTCGATAATTTCAACGTCAGCTTCCAGCGGGTGGAGGTCTTTGGCGTCGTTTACTTTCCCTTTTACATACGTTACGAGGTGCGGCCTCAGGTTTTCGGGCAGTTCGAAAGTATAAATATCATATCCGCCAAAACCATCCAGGTTGTTTGATGAAAAAAACGCGTGGGTACCTTCGGCTGTTAATGTTAAACCGTTTTCATCGCCGCTGGTATTAATAGGATAGCCCATATTCACCGGTTTTTGCCATACACCGTCCTTACCAAGGCGGCTGACAAAAAGATCTCTTCCGCCCAAACCCGGCCAGCCGTCTGAAGAAAAATAAAGGGTACTATCATCCGGGTGTATAAAGGGGGATTGTTCGTTGTACGCCGTATTGATATTGGGGCCAAGGTTTTCTGGCTCTCCCCAACCTTTATCTGTTAAGGTTGACTTCCAGATATCATATCCTCCGTAACCTCCCTTGCGGTTACTTACAAAAAATAGGGTTTTCCCATCAGCGCTGATTGATGGCTGTGCTTCCCAACCCGGAGTATTAACAGGGGGACTAAGGTCAAAAGGTTTGCCCCAGTCGTCGCCTTTTTTCTGGGCGATATAAATATCGCAGTGCCCAAGGCCATCCGGGCGGTTGCAGCCTGTAAAAAACAGAAATTTACCGTCCTGGGTGATGGATTGCGCTCCTTCGTTATACTGCGGTGTATTGATCTGATCGCTCAGGTAGGTGGCAGTTTGCCATTTCCCGTCTACTTTAACACTTTTGTAAAAATCTTCGTTGTTGTTAATTTTACGCGTAAATATCAGCATGCTTTCATCGGCTGTTGCTACAGGCATGTATTCATCATCAGCGGTATTGATCTCGGGGCCCATGTTTACGGGCTTAAACGGTACGGGATGCTGAGTTGCTTCTATACTGAATTTGCAATCGGCCAGCAATTTTTTTGCAAACGCTTCATTTTGTGTTGTTAGATTCTGGTAGGTTAAATATTTTTCCAAATGGTGCAGGGCATCTTCATATCGGGCTATACTAATCTCCTCGTCACCAGCCTTCAGATAAACGGAACGGTTAAATTCGGGGTTTAAAGCTATAATCTTGTGATACTCCGCAACGGCTTCAGCATGTTTCCTCATCAGCCGATACAAATCGGCCAGTTGTGCATGGGCTTCTACAAAATTATTGTCGGCTTGCAATGCTTTTTGCAATAACTCCAGGGCGTCGTTATATAGGTTTTCATCAAGGCTTTGGCCAGCCAGGGCATAGTCCTTTATCGCTTCCTTGTTGGTTGTGCTATATTGTCTTTCCTGTGCAAACGACGAAAAAACGGATAAAATAAAGATCAGTAATGTAATGGTTAAAAACCTCATTCCTTTTGATACGGTATTTTGATCTCTAAGTTACATTAAATAAATGAATCATGGAGAAGTCATTAGTCAGTGGTCATTAGTCATTGTATAGTTTTATAACAATTCCGTTTACTTATAACATTCTTTAACTCAATCAACCTAATCAACCAACCTAAGGGATATTCAAATACTTATGCGTCTGCAGGGATATTTCCCATTGAGGGTTAGTCATTACGTAGTCAACAATCAGCGGTGTCATTTCTTTCGCCTTCGACCATTCGGGCTGTAAATACAGTTTGCAGCCAGGCGAAACCAGTTTGGCATTCTCTTCTGCAAAAGCAAAATCCGACTTGTTGAAAACGATCACTTTAAGTTCATCTGCATGTTTGGCTACGTTTTTTGTTGGTGCTTTGAATTTTTTGGGTGATAAACAGATCCAGTCCCAATGGCCCGAAAGGGGGTAGGCTCCGGAGGTTTCAATAAAGGTTTTGATTCCTTTTCCCTGGAGGCCGGCAGTTAAATAATCCAGGTTATAGATCAACGGCTCGCCGCCGGTAACAACAACGGCCTTTGAGGGGTATTTGGACGCGTTTTCAATAATCTGGTCGGCATAGGTGAGCGCATGCAGTTCGGCATCCCAGCTTTCCTTTACATCGCACCAGTGACAGCCCACATCGCAGCCGCCAAGGCGGATAAAATAAGCAGCTTTGCCGGTATGAAATCCCTCTCCCTGTATCGTATAAAACTCTTCCATTAAAGGAAGTTGTGTGCCATCTTCCGGTATTACATGTGCCATATTAATGGGCAAAATTACCCTTTTTTAAGGTAAAAGGCGAAAGTATAAAGGCAAAAGGCAGTTTCGTTACAATTGCGTTACCAATGGTAGGGGCTTTGTCTTTCGGACTTTACTGACTTTTCCGACTTTCGGACTAAATTCTCCTTTTTGCTTTCAGCTTTTTTTCTTATTATTACTTAAAATTTGCTTTATGAAAAAAATATACTACCCCCTGCTATTTTTCGTATTGCTCTGCCTTTCTTCCTGCTTCGACATTGAGGAACGCTACGATTTTAAAACTGACGGATCATGCAACGTCCAGTATAATTTTGACATGGGCCGCGCGGTTTCGGTATTAATGAATCTGATGTCCGATTCTATAAAGCAAACCCCTCAATTTTCGCTCGTAAAAGATACGACACTTAATTTTTTTTCCGCGCTTCCGGATACTACGCAGCAAAAAATGACTTTTGACGAAGCCAACATGGCAAAAAGCAGTAACCTTTCGGTTAAAATGGATCTTAAGAAAAGTATCATGAGGGTAGGGATCAATCACACCGCAAAAAATGCCGCCGACCTGGAGTATTATCTGAAGCATCTTTCGAAAATATCGCTCGATGGCCAGCTTAAGGCTGCAACCAAAACTAAAAATAATACCGGGTTTGACGCCCAGCAACTGGTTGCCGGCGAAGATTACTACTCGTATGAAATAAGCCCCCATAAGTTTTACAGGGTAATTGATAAAGCGAAATTTAATACGTTTTTAAAGAAAACCCAATCTGCCTTTGCCATGGCGAAAGCTATGCTGATCGAAACGCCTTATAAACTGGTATTAAATTTTGCTGCACCTGTAAAAAAAGTAAGTAATCCCAGGGCCATTGTCTCCGCCGACCGCAAACGTGTAACTCTGGTGACCAACATGGATGAAGTGATGAAAAACCCATCGCTCATGAATTTAAAGATCGATTTTTAGGGACACTAATTACACTAATGGGTTCGAATGGACACGAATTGAATTGACACGAATTGCACGAATTGATTCAAATGGACACGAATTTAGATTAGACCAATCAAATTAAATCCGAAATCGAAAATCCGACATCCGAAATCAAAAAACATCCGACATCCGATATTAGCAAATGAAATGGTACAAAATACCTGGTATCGAACATACAGATCAGCCTTTCATAAAAAAAATTAAAGCAGGGAACAAAAGTATTTGCTTGGTGGGGTATGAAGGCGAAATATATGCCTTGTCGGTACGCTGCCCTCATGCAGGCGGCGATCTGAGCCAGGGTTGGTGCAACAACGGGAAATTGGTTTGCCCTATTCATCGTTATTCCTTCGACCTGCAATCAGGCAAAGGCAGCGAAGGGCAAAATGACTATATAAATACGTATCCTGTTAAAATTGAAGACCAATTTATTTATATTGGCGTCCTTTCCTTTTGGGATAGGTTAAAACAAGCATTGAAAGCATGAATACCCGCGCAATAGATTATATAACTGAAGATTTTTACGAAAGCTTAAGCTTTATGGATAGCGAAATGCCTGATCTGGATACCGTGAGGGATCTGTTTTTTGAAGATGGCGCATTATTTAATCTGAGTTTTGGTAAACCGATAACCTACACTGTGGATTCATTCATACGATCGATAGAAGATTCTATTGAAGACGGCCATTTGACGCAATTTATGCAACGGGAACTTTATTCAAAAACTGAGATCTTTGGCAGGGTGGCCCAGCGGGTAAGCGTTTACGAATATAGCTTTGCCTATCACGAAATCGACAACCTGCCGAGAGGAATCAACTATATCCAGTTCATCCAGGTGGACGATCTTTGGCGCATCACCTCTATGGCCTGGAACGACGAAAGCGCGAATTACCGGGTTCCTTCGGACTTGGTGAATAGTTGAAAAGTCATTAAGTCATTGGGTCATTAAGTCATTGGTTGGGCGAGATATCAACCCTCACTTAACCACCACAATCAATTTAAACGTAAACCTCTTTATTAGCCGAAGCCAGGGTGTTTTTCAACAACCCAATTATCGTCATCAAACCAACACCGCCTGGTACCGGTGTTATCCATGATGCTTTCGGTGCCACGCCTTCAAAATCAACATCGCCATACAATTTATAGCCGGATTTTGTAAGGGTAGAGGTTTCGCGGTTCATGCCGACGTCGATAACAACAACGCCGTCTTTTACCATGTCGGCAGTAATAAAATTCTTTTTGCCAATGGCTACGATCAATATATCAGCATCGAGAGTGAATTTTTTGATATCAGGCGTACGGCTGTGGCAAACGGTAACGGTGCAATTGCCTGGGTAGGTATTGCGAGCCATCAAAATACTCATCGGCGAACCAACAATATTGCTGCGGCCCACCACCACGCAATGCTTGCCTGAGGTTTCAATATTATATTCTTTCAGCATCAGGGTGATGCCATAGGGTGTTGCGGGGATAAAAGACGGCAAATTGCGCTGCATCCGGCCCAGATTAATAGGGTGGAAGCCGTCCACATCTTTCCGGTGATCTATCTTTTCGGTTACTTTTTCCGGATCGATATGTTTTGGCAAGGGCAATTGCACAATTATGCCGTCGATATCCGCATCCGCGTTCAGTTCAGCAACTTTGTTTAGCAGTTCTTCTTCGGTAACATCACTTTCATAACGTACCAATGACGATTTAAAGCCGACCGCCTCGCAATTCTTCATTTTGCTGGCTACATAGGTTTCGCTGCCGCCATCGTGGCCGACAAGTACAGCCACTAAATGAGGTTTGCGGCCGCGCGACGCTAAAACCTTAGCTGCCTCTTCAGCGATTTCTTTTTTTATTTTTTCAGATACGTATTTACCGTCGAGTAGCTGCATAATTATATTTTTGAAACCATTGGATATGGTAATGCCTTTAGTTCTAAATTTTCTAACCGTGAATTCAAAAACACACTAAATAAAGGTTTCGATGAAAGCGACAATTTAGTGTTGTTCATTTTGTTGATCCTTTCCAGGATTTTTTCTATGGATTGTTTTTTATCTGAAAGTAATTCTTTGATTTTTATGTTTGAATCCGAGTTAGTATCAAAACAATTAACATGGTACTTAGGCAATAGTTTTTCGTATATGATCCATTGCCCATACGACTGATCAGGTAACAGAATCGACTTCTGCCTACCGTGCCAAGTGAAATAATTTGAAACCCGATATTGCATAAACTTCAAATTGCGCTTACCTAACGCTCCGCACCTAATCAAGTTTCAGTACCGCCATAAAAGCTGATTGCGGGATCTCCACATTACCCACTTGCCTCATGCGTTTTTTGCCTTTTTTCTGCTTTTCAAGCAGTTTTCGCTTACGCGATATATCCCCGCCGTAACATTTCGCCGTAACGTCTTTACGCAAAGCTTTTACGGTTTCACGTGCTATGATCTTGGCGCCGATTGATGCCTGTATAATAATTTCAAATTGCTGGCGCGGCAATAGTTCCTTTAACTTTTCGCAGATTTTTTTCCCGAAATCATAAGAGTTTCCGCGGAAGATCAGTGAGGATAAAGCATCAACCGGCTCCGCATTTAAGCGGATGTCCAAACGCACTAAATCAGACCTCCGGTAACCGATCTGGTGATAGTCAAACGAGGCGTAGCCTTTGGAAATGGTTTTCAGCTTATCATAAAAATCAAAAACGATTTCGCCCATCGGCATTTCAAATATCAGCTCAACCCTGTCCGAAGTTAAATACGACTGGTTTTTAATAAAACCACGTTTCTGGATACAAAGCGACATTACAGGCCCTACAAATTCCGATTTGGTAATGATGGTGGCCTTGATATAAGGTTCTTCCACATAATCTATCTTGCTTGGGTCGGGCAGGTCCGAAGGGTTATTTACGGTGATGGGCTCGCCTTTGGTTGTATAAGCGATGTAAGATACGTTGGGTACCGTAGTGATCACCGTCATATCGAACTCGCGTTCAAGCCGCTCCTGGATGATCTCCATGTGCAGCATGCCCAGGAACCCGCATCGGAAACCGAATCCCAAGGCTGCTGATGACTCCGGCTCAAAAACAAGGGCCGCGTCATTCAGTTGCAGCTTGCCCATCGAATCGCGCAGTTCCTCGTAATCTTCGGTATCAACCGGGTAGATCCCGGCAAAAACCATCGGTTTTACTTCTTCAAAACCCTGGATGCCTTGTTCGCAGGGGCGTTCCACATGAGTGATAGTATCCCCAACTTTTACTTCACGCGCTTCCTTGATTCCTGATATAATATAACCCACATCCCCGGTTTTGATCACATCACGGGGCGATTGCTTTAATTTTAAGGTGCCTACCTCGTCTGCATTATATTGCTTTTCTGTAGCGAAGAATTTTACTTTATCGCCTTTGCGGATCTCCCCGTTTACCACCTTAAAGTAGGCCACGATGCCCCTGAATGAATTGAAAACAGAGTCAAATATCAACGCCTGCAGTGGTGCTTTCGGGTCGCCGACAGGAGGGGGGACACGCTTAACAATAGCCTCTAATATTTCATGCACGCCCATACCGGTTTTACCGGATGCGGCAAGTATTTCCTCCCTTTTACAGCCGATCAACTCAACGATCTGGTCTTTTACTTCTTCGGGCATTGCCCCCGGAAGGTCCATTTTATTAAGGATAGGGATAATTTCGAGATCGTTCTCCAAAGCCAGGTACAGGTTGGATATGGTTTGCGCCTGTATGCCCTGTGCCGCGTCGACAATCAGCAAGGCGCCTTCGCAAGCGGCAATGGAGCGCGAAACTTCGTACGAGAAATCCACGTGCCCGGGTGTGTCTATCAGGTTTAAAATATATTTCTGCCCGTCCAGCTCATAATCCATTTGTATGGCATGGCTTTTTATGGTGATGCCGCGTTCGCGTTCAAGGTCCATATCATCAAGCAACTGGGCTTGCGACTCACGCTGGGTAATGGTATGGGTATATTCAAGCAAGCGGTCGGCAAGGGTACTTTTGCCGTGGTCGATATGCGCTATGATACAAAAATTACGAATGTGTTCCATTGAACCGCAAAAATAGCATTTTAAGGGGATTTCACCGATTAGTAATTGTGATTACTCCGATTTGTTGTCTTGATTAATTCGGATTTAGCAAAATTATCGGAAAATTGGGGTAGAAATGCTGGAAAAATGATTTTAAAGCAACTCAAATATGCAGGCCGTTAAATTAAAGCAGAAGTGAAAAAACACGCCGTACCACAGCGTATTTTCTTTTATCCGCACAAAGCCTGCAAACAACGCAAATGGGATGAGCCAAAAAAGTGATACAAAACTGAAGTGAAGTATTGCAAATAAAAAGGCTGATATAAAAACAGCCTGCTCTTTATCTGTTATTTTAAGTAATGTTTGTAGCAAATATCCCCTAAAGCCGAGTTCTTCAAATATAGCTGGCATAACGGCAGTAAGAGAAACAACTAAAAGTCCACCGGCAATACTACCCTTTAGCTGTTCGTAGTAGTTGTCATCTTTCGAGTAAATGACAAGGTTTAACCAGCCAACAGAATAATGAACCAAAACAGATGCGGCCATGGCAATTGATGAGTAAGCGGCCAGTTTAGACCAGGAGAAACTTTTCCACTGCAAAATTTTTTGGTTTTCTTTCCAACTAATTGCGAAAAATCCTATTGCATTAATTGCTAAAATGAGGTCAAAAAACAAACCCCAGGAGAACGTTTCGAAGATGGAAGCGTATTTTGCTAAAGCACAAGCCGTAATACTGATTCCATAAAACAAACCAGTTTGTGTAAGATAATTCCAGGTTTTTTTTGCGGAAATGTGATCTTCAACAAATTGTTTAGCCCCGCATTGATTGCAGAAATTCCCGTCCAAAGCGATCAGCGTACCGCATTGGATACACGGTTTTTTGTCCGGAAGTTCATTGTCAACTTGTTGCAAGGATCAGGATAAATTATTTTCTTTTTTGATTTTTTCTATTTCTACAGCCGACTTTATGCCCAGTATAAGGAAAGTAATAATTATGGCCATAATTAAAAAGCTGTACAGATTCAACCGGGGATTCTGAACTAAATCTATGGCTTGTACAATTATATACAAACATAAACCTGAAATAAAACAAGCCAATGTTTTTTTCTTACTATAATCGCCCAATATTAAAAATACTATACCCAAAACCAGGTACGGAATAACAACCGCTAATACCTCCGGGTTATCTTTCAAAACAAAAAAAGAAATAGTGGCCGACAAAAAGAAAAGTCCCGCCAGCCAAAAAAGCGTATTACCTGCTTTATTGATTCTCTCCCTGGTTCGTTTGTTAATCCCACTTTTGTAAAAATCGATTTTATTTTGCTTCGTGATAAAGGCGCTTTGTTCAACCTTTGTTCCCTTTATCGGGTAGCCACAGTGGGCACAAAAAATATCATCATTTGCTATTTCTTTAAAACAAGCATCGCACCGCAGAATCGGCGGCGGAGCCGGCGGCATAGGGTTTCCCATTTTATAAATTAAATAAGGTTACTGATCTCCGAATATAGTCACAGAAATCGGTTTGGGAAATAAATCTTCAAGCAAAATATTTGTGCCTTTGTTTTTATTTTAAAACCCCCTCCACAAACACTGGTGTTTCCGTAACCTCAATTTTTATTTTACCGTTGACGGTGCTTACCTGGCTTTTATCCATCGCATCAGCGCCTGCTTTAGGGTGATAAATATTGGCGGTTTTGGCTTTGCCAAGGTCGAGGGTATAAGTTCCTTTTCTCCCGGTTTCGTCGGGAATGGTGAGCACATACATGGTTTTGTTGCCCAGGGTGTACTGATCAACCAGCGGGTCTTTACTTATGGTTTTAATATAGTTGTAATCGCCCATCAGCTTGGTTGTTTGTAAAATATAATCTGCTGCGGGGCGCCGTTTAATGCCCTCATTCAGGCCCGAGGTAGCATATTGCGTTGTACCGCCGGCATGATCGTCGAATAACTGATAAAAAAACACACGCTTTACCCCGTAGCGGATGTATAGCAATGAAGTCCTTAAGATCCAGTCGGCCTGATCCTGCAATACGGTCTTGCTGCCGATGGATTCCGCTTTCTGATAACTTTCCTGGTTAATATCGTAGCCGGTTTCGGTGAGCCATACCTCCGGGTGTTGTGGCAGGCTATTGGCCAGTTTTACAAAATCATTGGCAATGCTGCCATCGTTTGATAATTCGGGTGCGATACCTGTGGTAGCACGTTTATGAGTCCTTACATCGCCATTATTGGAGTAAAGGTGATAATTGATAACGTCAAAACAAAGGTTGATGCTGCCGTCTTTTTTGTATCCCCGGTGTATTTTGCACCAGTTGATCATCCCTTGCACATATTTAATATCTGCGGATGCCAAACCACCCATCACTACCTGCATATTGGGGTCAGCAGTTTTTACACCAGCATTCGGGCCAAGTTTACCCATATTACCGTCATAAAAAGCCGACATGTTAGCGGCATATTCTTCAGCGGTTTGATGGGTTTCATCGCCGCCCCACCACCTGTCGCGCTCGTTGCCGCATTCGATGTATTTGATCAGGCCCATCCCAATGTTCGGTTGGTTTGGAATATCATCGTTCCAGCGTTTTTTAGTAACTACTTTAACCTGCGATTTATCAACACTTTTATTATATCCATATCGTGCAGCAAACTGAAAAGCCATTTTTGCCTGGTCGATATAAGAAGCGGGATCTTCCAGGCTTTTTCCATAAGGAACCGGGGCGTTATCATTATCTCTCGAACTGGCAGGGTAGGTGTTAATCATCCAGTCGGGGATGTTTTTCAGGTCGGCCAAAACTAAAATGCCATCCTGTTTACACCTTTCGTAAATAACATCATAGGTCCAATTGCCGCTAAAAACCGGGTTAAAGGTATAATCACCTTTGTTGCCGCTTTCCATCCGGTCCCAGTTGAGGTAATGCCGTACCGCGCTGAAAGTTTTTATCAAGGCCATATTATCTTCATAAATATGTTTCCGATCATTCGGGCTACCCGGGTTTTCCTCAAAATTCCATTCATAGGCATTTATGCCAAACATGTTTTTTAACGGAACGGGGCTTCCCTGCCTTGTATAATTTAATTGTGGCTCATTTGTAGGGTCGATATGGTTGGTATCAGGTTTTACGCCTGCAGTTATATTCCTAACAGCAATACCATCAGCATCAGAGGTTTCATGATTACAATTGCACAGAAATACAATGGCCGAAATGATTAAAGTGGTTTTCAGGCGGAATATCATATGTATAAATATGGGCATTTATACGGGAAGATATATTAAGAGTTATTGTCTGAACACGATTTTCGGATTTTAAAGATGTGAACGATAAACGCACCTTACATCTTGTTAATCGTTCCAATCTTAAAAATCGTGTTCGGACAATTACCCAATCTCAAACTGCAACCCGCTTAAATACCGGTATAATCCAGTCTCATTGCTGATCAGTTCAGCATGATTGCCTGATTCAATTATCTTTCCTTTTTCAAGTACGATGATCTTATCCGCTTCGCGGATAGTGGAAAGGCGGTGGGCGATGATAATAGAAGTGCGGTCTTTCATTAGTTCTTCCAATGCCTCCTGTACCAAACGCTCCGATTCAGAGTCGAGTGACGATGTGGCTTCATCAAGGATCAGGATGGATGGATTTTTGAGCAGCGCACGGGCAATGGCAATCCGCTGACGTTGTCCGCCAGATAATTTTACGCCGCGCTCACCAACAATGGTATCATATCCTTCGGGGAAAGTATCAATAAACTGGTGCGCATTGGCCCTTTGGGCGGCCTGGATGATCTCTTCTTTAGTGGCGCTTAATTTACCATAGGCGATGTTTTCCAGTATCGATCCGCCGAACAACATTACGTCCTGCGGCACAATAGCTACCTGGTTGCGGATATCGGTGAGCGAATATTGATCAGAGGATTTGCCGTCAAAAGAAATAACCCCGCTTTGCGGATGATAAAATTGCAATATCAACGCCGCCATGGTTGATTTGCCCGACCCGCTCGGGCCAACAATGGCAACTTTTTGCCCGGCATCTGCTTTAAAGGAGATTTCATTTAATACGGTGATTTCAGGGCGGGACGGATAAGCAAAAACTACATTATCGAAAGCAAGGTTGCCTTCAATTTTTTGTTTGATGACATTATCAACTTCCCGGATGGAAACTTCCTCGCCTTTTTCCTCCAGTATTTCCAGCACACGTTCGCTTGCGCCAACAGCTTTTTGCACATTGGCATAAAGGTCGGGGAAGCTGCCCATGGCGCTGCCGACATAGGAGGCATACAAGGCAAACTTAAATAATTCGCCCACTTTTAATTCATGATGACTTACCAGGATACAACCATAACCTACTATCGACACAATGGCGCCAAACAGGAAAAAAACAACAAACGATACAAATATACCCCGGTATTTAGCCCCTTTGATGGCAATATCTGCAACCTCCCTGATATTTTTGCCGTATCTGCCGGCTTCAAAAGCTTCATTTACAAATGCTTTAACATTAGCTATGCCCTGTAATGTTTCTTCAATAATGGTATTTGAATCGGCCAGTTTGTCTTGTGCCTGTTTGGATATTTTGCGGATAAAACGGCCAAAAAATATAGCGAAAACAATCAAAGGCGGTACCAGTATCAGCAAGGCAATAGCCAGTTTTACAGAGATGACCGCCATAAATACCACCCCGCCTATCATCAATACGGCTTGCCTGATCATTTCGGCAATGGTAGTGGTCAATGTATCCTGGATTTGCGAAAGATCGGCCGAAATGCGGCTGTTTAATTCACCAACCCTGCGGTTTGAGAAAAAATTCATGGGCAGGGTGATTAGCTTAAAATGAGTATCCCTGCGGATATCGGCCAATGATCTTTCAGCCACATTAACAAACCAAAGTATCCGGAAAAAAGAAACAATCGCCTGGCAAAACAATACAACCAATGCTAAAGTTAAAATGCCCTCGATTGTTCCAGGTAAAATTCCATTGCTAATATGTTTTACCCCTGCAGTATCAATCAATGCCCCGATAAAGGATGGGAAAGCTAAGCCAACCAAACTGGATAAAAATAAAAATCCTAAAGCGGCTATAAACATACCCCTGTAGGGCTTGATATAAGCTAACAGGCGTTTTACCTTATTTAAGGTTTCCTTGTTTAATTTTGCTTTGGGTAGTTCAGCTTCAGGTTTATTGCTGCTGTTTAGTCGTCCTCTCGCCATTGAATCGTATTAAATTTCTTTTGTTATAAAGATAGGACGATTCATAGTCATAAACATTTTAAATCTTAGAAACTGAAAACAATTCAGCGCAATTATTAAAAGAATACTTGTATGTAGCGCTACACATGCTACACCCTGCTGCACGGCGCTACACATCTGATAATTAGGAATTTAACTACTGACAAGATTTTGTCACTGACGAAATCTTGTCAGTAGTTTTTCTGTTTTAGCTAGTTTAAACTAAGCTTTTACTTTTCGGGGGCGTGTTAACAGGAATAAAAGTAATACCAGCATTACAGCCAATGCTATAATAAACGCGCGAATTGTTTTTTCTTCCTCCTGTTCCTGTTTTTGAGATTCAGCTTTAAGTTGGGTAACCTGGTTCCTCAGCTTGTTGATGACGGTCATATAGCCTATTGTGTTTTCTTCCACATCATTTGAATGTGCCTGCACCTGTGTTTGCTGAAAAGCCCGGAAATCAAGCAAGATTTTTAGCTGCTTATAAATATCATCGTCTGTTTTAACGATATCCATTAAAATATCATTCGAACGACGGATGTCCTTTTTCGTCTGAAGTCCAAAAATGCCGGTGTGCATTTCTAAACTTTGGCTGTATTGTCCAAATTTTTCAACTCTTTGCGCCAGCATGCTGTTTATTTTAGCACGTTGCATCTGGTAGGCCAGCGAATCACCTTTTTGTTGTGCAAAAACGCCGGCCGCTAATAAACCAAAAAGGATAAAAAGGGCGAATTTTCTCATGCTGCTTAACGGATTATTAACACGATAAACCGGCATTGGTTTTACCTGCCATCATTTAACAGAAATCAGCGTTCCCGCTAACAGGATTAAACCATTGATTGCTTATTGATCATGAAAATCAATAACTATGGTGTCGCCGAGGTTTAGCCCGAGCAAACCGCTTGCATTTCCTTTATTAATGGCGATCTCGAGGTGGTCGCTGATCCCGAAGAGGCACAGTTTTTCGCCTTCCGGCACTTCGTTATAATGCCAGCTGAGGTGGTTGATCGTTTCGTTACGTTTAAATGAAAGTAAAAAGCGGCGGCCCTGCTGAACGGATGTAAAAAAGTCTTTGGTAATATTGGTAATTACGTTCTGGAAGGAATCAATATAAATGACTGCACCTTTTATCAGGTTTTTTTCGACAACCGGTTGCAGGTTCATTTTTTTCTCGATCTCTTCTACCCGCAGGCCAATTTCCGAAAGCTTACCATTATTGGCCAGGTGGCAGGCGGCTTTCACAAAAATATCAGCGAGCGGAAAGTGCAGAAATTTAAGGTCCTGCATAATATTTAATTCAAATATTTCTTCAGGCTCGGTATCAAACA
>Ga0206965_10011_pt1 | contig 59510 bp, 36 predicted proteins | sample Alteio_BWOrgHeat_26_FD_152973 | JGI IMG/M metagenome (GOLD analysis project Ga0206965, IMG submission 152973) | Enriched cells from forest soil in Barre Woods Harvard Forest LTER site, Petersham, Massachusetts, United States -... | ecosystem: Environmental > Terrestrial > Soil > Temperate forest >...
CATCAAACGCCAAAAGTTTGGGAAAAAGATCAGAAAAATATTACCGTACACGTTAAAGTCGCTAAACCGGTAAAATCCATAACTCTGGATGGCGGCATTTTTGTGGATGCGGACGATAAGAATAATACCTGGACGGCACAGTAGCCCGGGATCAATTTTGCAAAGACGCCCCGGCACATCGGGGCGTCTTTTTTTTTGCTTATCATTATTTGAATTTTGCAAACATCAGATTGATATTTGCAAACACCCCGCCTGGTTTTTGCTGCATCTTTGTATCATAAAAAGATTAAGAAAATGAAACTATCAAACAACAAAATATTAATTACAGGCGGTGCAAGCGGCATTGGCCTGGGGCTTACCGAAAGATTTATACAGGAAAACAATACCGTAATTGTTTGCGGCAGGCGCGAGTCGGTTTTAAAAGAGGTAGCTGAAAAATTTCCTTCGGTTATTACCAAAGTATGCGACCTGTCTGACGAAGCGGAACGCGTTGAATTATACAACTGGGTAGCTGAAAATCACCCTGATTTAAATGTGCTGATAAACAACGCAGGGATCCAGCAATGGATGAGTATAAGCGATGAGAATTTCTTCGACCGTGCAAAGGATGAGATCACCACAAATATTGAAGCACCTGTACACCTTACCGGTCTTTTTAGCAATTTACCATCGTTGAACGCTATTCTGAACGTAAGCTCGGGTTTGGCGTTTGTACAGTTTGCGAAAGTGCCGGTATATTGCGCCACCAAAGCATTTTTCCATTCATTTACCATGTCATCGCGCTATTTATTGAAAGCAAAGAACATTGAGGTGATAGAATTGATCCCGCCTGCGCTTAATACCGATCTTGGCGGCAAAGGCCTGCATGACACGCAACCACCGGTAAGCGATTTTATCGACGCCGTTTTTGAGCAGTTAAGGCAAGGCAAAACTGAAATAACGTTTGGCTTTAGTGCGGCCATGGCAAATGGAACACATGACGAAATACAAGCTGCATTTAACCGGCTGAATCCTGCTCAATAGCAATCGCACAAAATAAAATTTTTGTTCCTGGTTGAACATGAACAATCGGCCTGTTTTTGTGTTTAATTGGCTTATAATTGTGAGTTAACAATTCTGCCGATTATGCTACAAAACATGGAACAGCCGGTTAAATTAAAGAGCCTCTTTTTTCGGAAAAAGTATTGGACCGTATTTTTGGCATTGGCGGGTTTATACCCGCTTTTGTCGTTTACAGCTACGGGCAGGCTCCCTGTAATAGTTGAGAAACCTAATGATCACCCCAAAATAGTAAACATCGTAAATTTTATACGTTTGCTGGAACCCAGGGACCCAAAGATCACCGAAGATGTGCTTTATCAAACGGTGGTGAAGCAGGTTGAAATTATGAAGAAGTACAACCTTGGCGGTACTTTTTTATTGCAATACGATGCCCTGATTGATCCCCGCTATCAAAAACTGTTAAAAAGTTTGCCGCGGGACTCCTATGAGATCGGCGCCTGGTGGGAAATTCCGCAGCCACTGGTTGAAAGGGCAGGCTTAAAATGGCGCGGACGTTATCCCTGGGACTGGCGGGCCAATATTGGCTTCTCCACCGGCTATACTCCCGCAGAGCGCGAAAAACTGACCGACGTATACATGCACGATTTTAAAAAGATCTTTGGTTATTACCCTAAATCGGTGGCCTCGTGGTTTATTGACGCACATACGCTTAATTACATGTATCAAAAATATCATATCGTGGCGTCGGCAAATTGCAAAGACCAATATGGTACCGATGGCTATACTTTATGGGGAGGCTACTGGAACCAGGCTTATTATCCCAGCAAAATTAATTCGTACATGCCTGCGCAGGACGAAGCAGGCCAGATTCCCGTCCCTATTTTCAGGATGCTGGGCAGCGACCCCATAAGGCAATATGATAATGGCCTGGGCAGCGCAAGGCAGGGTGTTACCACTTTGGAGCCTGTGTACGAGCATGCCGGGGGCGACTCGACCTGGGTAAACTGGTTTTTTAAGGAATTTACAAATGGCGCGGCTATGGAATTTGCCTATACGCAGGCCGGGCAGGAAAACTCATTTACCTGGGATGCCATGGCAAAAGGATTTGAAATACAAATGCCCCTGATTGCCCGGTTGAAGGCCGAACATAAAATTAAGGTTGAAACCCTGGCGGAATCAGGCGGGTGGTTCAAAAAAAAATATAAAGTTACGCCTGCCACGTCTGTCACCATTACTAAAGATATCGACGGCAGTAACCTTAAAACAGTTTGGTTCGACAGCCGGTTTTACCGGGCCAATTTGCTTTGGGAAAACAATACGCTAAAATTCAGGGACATTCATTTGTTTAATGAAAAATTCCCTTCAGTTTACGAAACACAAACGGCTACCTCCAATGAATGCACGTTTTTTACGCTGCCTGTAGTTGACGGCTATGTCTGGAGCTCGGCTGGAAAAATTGCCGGGCTGAATTTTAAGGCCATAAAAGATGGAAAGGAAATATTGCTGGAAGGGAAAGACCCGGTTGTCGATGATTCCACGCCGGGAAAACTGAAAATCTTATGGCACTTAACCTCTTTTGATGGCGCAGTAAAAATGGAGCTAACGGAGCGGGAGATAAAAATTACCGTTTCCGGTAATACTTCCATTAACTGGTACCTCGACCTGGCAACCGGAGATAATATCAAACTGCCCTTCGGGAAGATCTTGGCTCATGAGATAGATGCCGGGTTTGAAGGTATGAAATATAAAATAACCACTGCAAAGGGTACATTCTCCATCCCTGTTAATGGTTCAGTTTTCAGAATGACCCCTGAAATGAATACTTTGACGCTGAAATTATAAGGGCGGGCTAAATTATATTACTGATTATCAATAAAATCAAAACCTTTTAATTGAAAGGTTAACTGGTTTTTTGGGGCGCCCGAATTTTAAATCTCGTTTATAAGTCCTAATATTGCCGCGTTAAAAAACACTATTTACTATGATATCCAAAGAAGAAATTTTCGGGTACACGCCCGATCCAAAATATAATAAAGCAGTTGCCTACTTCTCCATGGAGTTTGCCGTTGATCAGGCATTAAAGATCTATAGCGGCGGTTTAGGCTTTTTAGCCGGTTCGCATATGCGGAGCGCATACGAGTTAAAACAAAATATAGTCGGCATAGGCATGTTGTGGAAATATGGTTACTACGATCAGCTCCGCGAGATGAATGCAGATATGAAGCCAATGTTTGTTGAAAAGCAATATTCATTTTTGCAGGATACCGGCATTATGTTTACCGTACCTGTACATGATTCGCCCGTACATGTAAAGGCTTATTTATTGAAACCGGAAACTTTTGGTTCGGCGCCATTGTTTTTGCTCACCACCAATCTGAACGAAAATGATGAAGCATCCCGTTCAATAACTTACAGGCTTTATGATTCCAACGAAGCAACGCGTATTGCGCAGTCAATTATTTTAGGGATAGGCGGCGCCATGTTGCTGGATATTTTAGGATTGGAGCGTGATATTTATCACATGAACGAAGGGCATTCCCTTCCCCTTAATTTTTACCTGTATTCAAAATATCAAAATTTGGAAGAGGTAAAAAAACGCGTGGTTTTTACTACGCACACCCCTGAAGCTGCGGGTAACGAATCGCACCGTTATGACCTGCTGAAAGAAATGTCGTTCTTTTATCACCTGCAGTCGCACGAAGTAAAGCACATTTTAGGGCTGGATGGGGATTACCTCAACTATACCGTTGCGGCATTAAAATTTGCGCATAAAGCAAATGGCGTGTCAAAAATGCATGCCGAAGTTGCCAGAGATATGTGGAAAGACAATAAAGGGATCTGCGATATCATTGCCATTACCAATGCCCAAAATAAAACGTATTGGAAAGATGAACAGCTTGAAAAAGCTTTGGCCGGAAAATCGGACGAAGCCATAGCAACCCGTAAAAAGGCGATGAAAAAAGATCTGTTTAAAGTAGTGGCTGATCAATGCGGAAAAATATTTGATGAAAATGTACTCACCATTGTTTGGGCAAGGCGTTTTGCAGGCTATAAGCGTGCCGACCTGATGATGCGGGATTGGGACAGGTTTATCAAACTGATATTTAACAGCGAACACCCGGTGCAGGTGATCTGGGCGGGTAAGCCATACCCTGAAGACTACGGCGCGATAGAAATATTTAACCAGATCATCCGCAGGGCAAAACCATTGGCCAATTGCGCTGTGCTTACCGGTTATGAACTTGGCTTATCTGCGCTCCTAAAAAAAGGCTCGGACGTTTGGTTGAATAATCCAAGCATGTATCGCGAAGCGTCGGGAACCAGCGGGATGACAGCTACCTTTAATGGCAGTATTAACCTTTCACTTCCGGACGGATGGGTACCCGAATTTGCTGTCGACCGGGTAAACAGTTTTGTGATACAGCCGGCCGTGCAAGGCTTGCCACACGACGAGACCAACAATACGGAAGCCAAAAACTTAATGGATACGCTGGAAAATGTAGTGTTGCCAATGTATTATAATGACAAAAAGAAATGGCACGCCATCATCAGAAAAGCCGCCGCCGATATTGTGCCTGAATTTGATTCGGGCAGGATGGTGGATGAATATTACGGGAAAATGTATAACTAAACTAAACTATAAAATGATGGAGCCTTTAGTCGAAAGATTAAAGGCTTTTTTTATTGGATAAAAACCGATAACGGACATCTTTTTTCGAAAGTCATTTGAATCGTGTTTTCAATCCAAGTAACAAGGTAAAAACAATCAACACAGGGGCCGACAAATAGTATACTTGTTTGCCATGATCCGCCAGGTCGGGAAAAAACAGCATCAATAACCCGGCGTTGAAGGAAAGGTGTATCAGCAAAGCAACCAGCAAGCTTCCGTTAGACCGGTTCACCAGCCATGTATAGATACACGCGAGACAGGTAACAAAAATATAAAAGAATAGCACCGCCCCGACCGTTATAGGCGCCCCGCTTACCGCAGTGCCATATGGAGCAAAAAAAAGCGGGATATGCCATGCGAACCAGATAAATCCGATAATTAAGCTGCTTTTAAGGGGTGAGAACTGTTTTTGTAGCGCCGGGAGCAAAAATCCTCTCCATCCCATTTCCTCGCCAATAGGCCCTGCCCTTAGTGCAGCCCAAAGAACAATAGGAACCATTTGGATAGCATGGACATCAAAGCGCCCAACGCTCCCATAGCATATCTTGTAAAGCGCGATACCCGCGCCCGAAATTAGTAACGGCAAAAACACGATGGTCAAATAAATAATCACCGGGTTTTTCCAAATTGTCAGCTTTTTCAGAAGCACCACAACTCCCCCGAAACCATCAAAATACCATGTCGTGACAATAGCACTTATTAACGGGCCATAAAGCCCAATAAACAAAAAAGTAATAAATGGCCGTATAGTTTTGTCATTAATACCCGGCGCCAGGTAGTGCATGGCAATAAACCAACTTACCCACGACCAAACGAAGGCAATAGTTAAGAAAACGATAACCCGGCGATCTGTTTTCATAACAGGTGGGGAGTTTACTTGATTAAAAAGGCGTTAAGTTTATAAACAATAAACTAATATACAAGTCGATGATCTAAATAAGAAAACTTTTGTAAAATGCCAATATTGAACGGCAATTTCATATGATGGCTTAAGTTTACCACATTGATCAACGCCAGGAGTAATTTTATACAGACTTTTTATTTGCCTTAATAAGATTTTGGTGTGCTTTTTCCTGGTTTTCATAAATGACCAATGTCATTATTATACATGATGAATTGCATATAATATGATTTACCATGTCTCTACTTTTATAGCATGAATGATATCACTTACCCTCCTGATCTCAGGAGCCACAGCGAGGGTACTGGTCCGGTTAGAAAACAGCATCCCGTTTATACAGACCTTTTACCTCCATGCAATAAAATATGTCCCGCCGGCGAAAATATCCAGGCCTGGCTGTCATTGGCCCAGGGCGGAAATTTTGAAGCCGCCTGGCAGGTTTTAATGGCCGATAACCCTATGCCTGCGGTTTGCGGCAGGGTTTGTTACCACACCTGCGAAGAGCAATGCAACCGCGCACATATCGACAGTACCGTTAGTATCCATGCCGTAGAACGTTTTTTGGGTGATGAAGCCATTAAAAACGGCTGGAAAATTGAAGGGATGGCTGCCTCCACGGGTAAGCGTGTGCTGATTATTGGCGCAGGCCCGAGTGGTTTATCAGCGGCCTATCATCTTACCCGTTTGGGTCATTATGCTGAGATCCGCGAAGCGGGTCCTATGGCTGGTGGCATGATGCACTTCGGTATTCCTGCTTACCGGTTGCCCCGCAAAGAACTGGAACAGGAGGTGGAACGCATAAAGGATATGGGCGTTTCTATCGTTTTTAATCATAAAGTAGCCGAAGTTTTAAACGAAAAAGAAGAAGGAAATTTTGATGCGGTGTTTATCGCTATAGGTACCCAACTTTCAAAAAAAATAGATATTCCGGGCCGTGATGCCGGTAAGATATTGGATGCAGTATCATTTCTGAAACAAGTGGAAGAGGGCAATGCCCCCCAACTGGGACGCCGGGTAGCGATTTACGGCGGTGGCAACACCGCTATGGATGCGGCCCGTACAGCAAAACGCCTGGGCGTACCCGAAGCCATGATTATTTACAGGCGCGACCGTAAAAATATGGCCGCTCATGATTTTGAAGCGCAGGAAGCTTTGGATGAAGGCGTAAAGATCAACTGGCTGCGTACGATAAAGGAAATGGACGGCGAAACCTTCACCGTTGAGATTATGAAGATTGTGGATGGCAAACCTGTGCCAACCGGAGAATTTGAAACACTGGAAGCCGACAACCTGATCCTTGCCTTAGGCCAGGACGCAGATACCGGCTTCTTACGTGATGTTCCGGGTATAGAATTTAAAGCAGATGGTACAGTAGTAGTTGGCCCGGACATGATGACAGGCAGCCAGGGCATTTTTGCCGGCGGCGATATGGTCCCCGGCGAACGAAGTGTTACCGTTGCTATTGGGCATGGTAAAAAAGCCGCACGTTATATCAACGGGTTTTTGACAAAAGACCAATATGTACCTGTGCCAAAGCACGACGTGGTTAACTATGAACGTTTGCACCGCTGGTACACTACACACGCCCCGCAAAAGGAACAAACCGAACTGCCGGCAGAACTCAGAGACGGCAATTTTGATGAAGTAAAAGCCGGATTAACGCAGGAAGAAGCGTTGTTCGAAGCACAGAGGTGCATGTCATGCGGAAATTGTTTTGAGTGTGATGGCTGTTTCGGCTCTTGTCCGGAAGGTGCTATTATAAAGCTGGGCAAAGGCCAGCGCTACCAGTTTAATTATGATGTATGCACGGGCTGTGCCACTTGTTATGAGCAATGCCCTTGTCATGCAATTGAGATGGCCGAGGGGTATTAGTACCCCAAACCTTTTAAAACGAAATAAAGATGTCAGATATCCAACCTGTTGTTAAAACCCTTGATGGTAACGAAGCAGTTGCCCATATAGCCTACCGGGTGAATGAAGTGTGCGCCATTTACCCCATTACCCCGGCATCCACGATGGCGGAATTTGCTGATGAATGGAGTTCGGCTGGCGTGAATAATATTTGGGGCAATGTACCCGAAGTGATTGAAATGCAAAGCGAAGGCGGCGCAGCCGGTGTAGTACACGGCTCGCTGCAAACCGGGGCGTTGACCACCACTTTTACTGCTTCGCAGGGATTACTGCTGATGCTGCCCAATATGTATAAAATTGCCGGCGAGCTTACCTCAACGGTTTTCCATGTGGCGGCCCGCGCGCTTGCTGCACAGGCGCTTTCTATTTTTGGCGATCATGCCGATGTAATGGCTGCCCGTACCACCGGTTTTGCCATGCTTGGCTCAGCATCCGTACAAGAGGCGCATGACATGGCTTTGATAAGCCAGGCAGCTACTTTAAAATCAAGGATTCCTTTCATCCACTTTTTTGACGGTTTCCGTACTTCGCACGAGATCAATAAGATCAGCCTGATACCGGATAGCCAGATCAGCGAAATGATAGACGATGACCTGATCTTTGCGCATCGGATGCGCAGCCTTAATCCGGATCATCCTTTTATAAGAGGTACCGCTCAAAACCCCGATGTGTATTTCCAGGGCCGCGAGACAGTGAACCCATATTATTCGGCAACTCCCGGCATCGTTCAGGAGGAGATGGATAAATTCGGCAAACTAACAAGCCGTCACTATAAAACATTCGATTACTTTGGCGACCCGGAGGCGGAAAGAATTATTATTATTATGGGTTCAGGCGCTGAAACAGTTATTGAAACTGTTAAAAGGCTGCAGATAGAAGGTGAAAAGATAGGCGTGATACAGATCAGGTTGTTTCGCCCGTTTGCTTTGGAGCATTTACTTAAAGCGCTCCCCGTTTCAACAGAAAAAATAGCAGTACTCGACCGTAATAAAGAACCCGGGGCCGGTGGCGAACCCTTATACCAGGATATTGTCACCGGCTTATATAAAGCTTACAGTGATGGACTAATTGCAAAAATGCCGAAGATTGTTGGTGGAAGATATGGTTTATCCTCCAAAGAATTTACCCCGGCAATGGTAAAGGCGATATTTGACGAACTAAAAGCGGCATCGCCTAAAAATGGTTTCACCATCGGTATTAACGATGACGTTACCCATACCAGCCTTACGTATGATAGCAGCTTCAGTATAGAACCTGCCGACCGGGTTTGCGCCTTATTCTTCGGTCTTGGTGCCGACGGTACCGTTGGGGCCAATAAAAACAGTATAAAAATTATTGGTGAGGAAACCGACCTGAACGCACAGGGCTATTTTGTTTATGATTCCCGGAAATCAGGTGCGCAAACCGTTTCGCACCTGCGTTTTGGGAAGGACCCTATCCGTGCGCCATACTTAATTGAACGAGCCGACTTCATCGCCTGCCACAAATTTAATTTTGTGGGCAAGACTGATATGCTGCGACGGGCCAAAGAAGGTGCTGTTTTCTTGCTAAACAGCCCGTATGATAAGGACACCGTTTGGGACACACTGCCGCAAAATATGCAGGAACAGATCATCCAAAAGAAACTAAAGTTTTATGTTATTGACGCCAACGCGGTAGCCGATGCTTCGGGCCTTGGTCAGCGGATCAACACCGTAATGCAAACCTGTTTCTTTGCATTGTCAGGTGTGCTTCCTTTTGATGAAGCCATCACCCAGATCAAAAAAGCCATTAAAAAATCATATAAATCTAAAGGCGAAGCGGTTATAAAGAAAAACTTTAAAGTAGTTGACGATAGCCTTGAAAATCTATTCGAAGTAAAAGTTCCGGACCACGTCACCAGTACGATAACCATTGGCGCTACCGTTTCGGCGGAAGCGCCTGATTTTGTACAAAGGGTAACCTCGGTTCTTCTGGCTGGTAATGGCGATTCATTGCCGGTGAGTATGATGCCGGTTGACGGCACATATCCAAGCGGTACTACCAAATGGGAAAAAAGAAATATTTCGGATGAAGTTGCAGTTTGGCAACCTGATGCCTGTATCCAGTGCGGTAATTGCAGCTTTGTTTGTCCGCATGGCGTTATCCGCTCTAAATTCTATCATAAGGACTATATCGAAACAGCACCGATCCAATTTCAATCTGCGCCTATCAATGCGCGGGGTTTCCCTGAAACACGCTACACTTTACAGGTTTATTTTGAGGATTGTACCGGTTGTAATTTGTGCGCGCAGGTTTGCCCTGTAATTATTCCGGGTACGAAGGATGAAAAAGCGATCAACCTCAGGCTAAAACCTGATGCGATAACTGAAAGGGAAAATATCCGGTTTTTTGAAGAGTTGCCTGTAAACGACAGGGCCGCGGTAGATTTTTCTTCCGTAAGAGGATCACAATTCCTTGAACCACTGTTTGAATTCTCCGGCGCTTGCGCAGGTTGTGGTGAAACGCCTTATATTAAACTGATTACCCAGCTGTTTGGCGACCGCCTTTTGGTAGCTAACGCTACAGGCTGTTCGTCTATCTACGGTGGTAACCTGCCAACTACACCCTGGACGGTCAATAAAGACAACAAAGGGCCGGCATGGTCAAATTCCTTATTTGAAGATAATGCTGAGTTTGGCCTGGGGATGCGGGTTTCTACAGATAAGCAATTATCAATTGCAAAAATGCTGGTGGAAGAAATGAAACCATTTATCGGTATTGAACTGGCAGATGCCATATTGCACGCGCCACAACAACTCGAATCAGAGATCAAACAACAGCGCAAAAGGGTGGATGCTTTAAAAGCAAGATTATCTGCATTGAACAACCCGCTTTCGCAAAAGCTGTTATCTGTTGCAGATCAATTGGTCCGCAGGACGGTATGGCTGATCGGCGGAGATGGCTGGGCCTATGATATTGGCTCATCTGGTCTCGACCACGTGCTTTCAACCGGTCGCAACGTGAATATTTTAGTACTTGATACCGAAGTGTATTCCAATACCGGCGGGCAAATGTCAAAAGCTACCCCAACTGCGGCAACCGCCAAATTTGCGTCTTCCGGTAAAAAGGTTGGAAAGAAAGATTTGGCTCTGCAAGCGATATCTTATGGCAATGTTTACGTGGCACAAGTGGCTATGGGAGCAAACCCGCAGCAAACTTTGCTGGCTATGCGCGAGGCAGAAGCTTACAACGGGCCGTCGCTGATATTAGCTTATAGCCATTATATTGCCCATGGCATCAATATGGAGAAAGGCCTCGATCAGCAAAAGCTGGCTGCCGATAGCGGTTACTGGCCATTGATCAGGTATAATCCAGCACTGCGCGAAGCCGGGAAGAATCCTTTTGTTTTGGATTCGCCACGCCCAACGGTCACATTTAAGGATTATGCTTTGAATGAATTGCGGTATACATCACTTCGGGCCTCACACCCTGAAGAAGCAGAACATTTGCTGGGGATTGCGCAGGAGCAGGTTAACCTGCGCTGGAAAACTTATGAAGATATGGCAAGCTGGAAAGCTGAGGCATTTATGCCTGTAGGTTAAGGCGTTGAAATAAATAAATTAATGTAACAATAAGAATATTTTGCTAAAAAGGCATGTGACAAATCTGGTAAATTGTTAAGTTTACATATTACTGATCTATCAGGATTTTCACAATTATAAGCCTAACTTTTATAAATTTTATGGTAATAGGAATATTAAAGGAACCATCCTTCGAAACGAGGGTTTCCCTGCTGGCCGTTGAGGCTGCTGCTTTAATAAAAAGTGGCCATGCGATTTGGGTTGATCAGGGCGCCGGTTCGAAATCGTTTTGCCTGGATGAAGATTATAAAGCTATCGGAGCCGAAATAAAATCGCGTGCCGATATTTTTGACGGAGCGGATATTGTATTGGGGATCCATTATAAAGACATCCCTGAATCGGTAAAAAATAAAATATTCATCGGGTTCTATCAGCCCATTTATCATCCCGAACTGGTGGATGAATGGCTTCAGCAAAATAATACCGTATTTAGTTTGGATATGCTGCCGCGAACAACAAGGGCACAAAGCATGGATGTTTTAAGCTCGCAATCAAACATCGCCGGATATAAGGCTGCAGTATTGGCTGCGTCGCTGTATCCGCGCTATTTTCCGATGATGATGACCGCCGCAGGCAGTATTCCTCCCGTTAAAGTATTGGTTTTGGGTGCAGGAGTTGCCGGATTGCAAACGGTTGCCACCTGCCGCAGGCTGGGCGCAGTGGTAGAGGTGTTTGATACACGCGCCGCAGCTAAAGAAGAAGTATTAAGCCTGGGCGCAAAATTTGTTGAAGTTGAAGGCGCTGCCGATGCTTCAAAAGCCGGTGGCTACGCAGTTACCCAAACGGAGGACTTTCAGCAAAGACAAAAACAAAAGATTGCCGACAGCATCAAAAAAGCCGATGTGGTAATTACTACTGCCCAGATCTTTGGCAAAAAGGCTCCTGTTTTGATCACCACGGAAATGATTGAAAACATGAAAGCCGGGTCGGTCATCATCGACCTTGCCGCAGCTACCGGGGGCAATTCAGAACTTACGAAAGATAACGAAACCGTGGTTCATCATAATGTGAGCATCATTGGTAACTCAAACCTGGCCGCTACCATGCCTTCAGATGCCAGCAGGGCATACGGCCGTAATATGCTTAACTTCCTCAAGCTCCTTATTAGTAAGGACGGCAATATCAACCTTAACCTTGAGGATGATATCATCAACAACACCTGTATCACCAACGATGGAAAAGTTATTTCCAAAATCATAAACGCAAATCAAATTCATGGAAACGTTACTCAGCTTCATACACAACAATCTTGAACAATTTTATATCGTCATACTCTCCATTTTCTTAGGGATAGAAGTTATTTCACGGGTGCCTTCGGTATTGCACACCCCCCTGATGAGTGGCGCGAATGCTATTCACGGGGTGATCATCATCGGCGCCATTATCGTTATGGGACAGGCTTCAACCGATAATTATCTTGCTTTAACATTAGGTTTTATAGCGGTGATCGTGGGCACATTAAATGTGGTTGGTGGCTTTGTGGTTACCGACAGGATGCTGGAAATGTTTAAAACAGGAAAAGGGAATTCAAAAAAACAAGGCTAAACACATGGAAACTTATATTTTATCTATTTGCTATCTCATCGGTTCCGTATCGTTTATCCTTGGGCTAAAAATGTTATCCAACCCGGCAACAGCACGAAAGGGAAACCTTGTATCGGCTGCCGGTATGTCTATCGCAATTTTCGGAACGCTCTTTTTTTACCAGTCGAACGGCGAACACCTGCATAACTATGCCTGGATTGCCGGAGCATTGGTTATCGGCACGGTCATCGGCACGTTGGCGGCCCGGAAGGTAAAAATGACCGCCATGCCCGAAATGGTAAGTATTTTTAACGGTATGGGCGGCTTATGCGCCGCGCTGATCTCCATTGTTGAATTTGGCCGCATGACCGGCGAGCCCGAACCTCTGCGCCTGCTGGTTATTGTTGCCGGTATGATGATCGGCAGTATTTCTTTTTCGGGCAGTATGGTTGCTTATGGCAAGCTCAGCGGAAAAGTTAAAGACCATTCCTTTTCAGGTCAGCACATTTTTAACCTGGCAATTCTTGCTATAATTATAGTGCTGGGCGGCATGTTAAATTATGGCATCGGCTTTTCTCCGCAGACACTATTCTATGTTATTTTGGCCCTGTCACTCAGCTATGGTGTGTTTTTTGTGCTGCCGATCGGTGGTGCGGATATGCCTGTAGTTATTTCCCTTTTAAACTCATTTACAGGTATAGCAACCGCTTTCGGAGGGTTTTTATACAACAATCCTGTAATGCTTACCGGTGGTATTTTGGTAGGATCGGCCGGGGCTATTTTAACTATCCTGATGTGCAAAGCGATGAACCGCTCACTGCAAAATGTGCTGATTGGTTCATTCGGCGGAGGATCCGCTGCTCCCGGCGCTGCAAATAGCCCGCAGGGAGCCTATAAAGAAATCAGCGCAAGCGATGCTGCAATGGTGATGGGATATGCCCATAAGGTGATCATTGTTCCCGGATTTGGTTTGGCGGTTGCCCAGGCGCAGCATACCTGCCACGAACTGGAAAAAGTATTGAAGAATAATGGGGTCGAAGTTAAATATGCCATCCATCCGGTGGCCGGTCGTATGCCAGGTCACATGAACGTGCTATTGGCAGAAGCAGATGTATCCTATGATGATTTGCTGGAACTGGAGCCAGCCAATGACGAATTCAGTACAACTGATGTGGTGCTTATCCTTGGTGCAAATGACGTGGTGAATCCCGCAGCAGAGACAGACCCATCAAGTCCGATCTATGGGATGCCGATATTACAGGTAACCAAAGCAAAAATGGTTATTGTAAACAAACGAAGCATGCGGCCGGGTTATGCCGGGATTGAGAACGGCTTGTTTTTTATGCCCAATACTTCTATGCTTTTCGGTGATGCAAAAGAGGTTTTACAGCAATTGATAGCACAAGTAAAGGAATTGTAAGCAATAGAAACGGAAAGTTGCCCGACGCTGTTCTATCGTAATCGCCGGCATAATGCCCTTGCTAAACAACCCCCAATTGAACATAGGAATTTTTACTTACGGATCACGCGGCGATGTGCAGCCATATATTGCCCTGGCATTAGGGCTAACGGAAAACGGGCACCAGGTAACTTTAGCAGCGCCCGAAAATTTTGCCTCATTTGTTGAAGGATTTGGTATTGCCTTTCATCCGCTTTTCGGGAATGCTGAAGAAGGGATGAATTCGCCCTTAGGGCAAAGCGTACTGCAAACGGAAAATACCATTAAACTGATGAAGTATTTTTTTAAAGTACTTCGCAGCATCAAAGTGCCTTTGCGGAAAAGCTACCTGGACGGGTTTGATAAGGTGGATTTTATCATAGCAAATCTTGCAACGCTCCAAATTACAAGCGCTATTGCCGAAAAACAAAACAAAAAAATTGCCTTTACCTATTTCATGCCGCCGGTTGTCCCTACAGCCGAATTCCCATTGGCCGATTTTGATTTCCTTAATTTCCCATTGTATAATAAGTTCACTTATAAATTAGCCTATACGTTTTATTGGAAATTTATAAAAGAAGAAACTGTGGAATTCAGAGAGGAGTTAGGGTTGCCAGTTTTAAAGGAAAGCCTTATCCGGCATATCGGTAAACAAAAGCTGTTGGATTTATATTGCTTAAGCCCGGCGCTGATTCCACAACCAAAAGACTGGGACGAAAATCATAAAATAACCGGCTTTTTAACTGTTCCCAAACATTATCGGGAAAACCATCCCCTCGATGAAATTTCACCGGCTTTGAACAATTGGTTAACAACGGGCGAGAAACCAATTTATATGGGCTTTGGAAGCAATGGCGTTGGCAATACCGAAAAATTCGTATCTATATTAAACGAAATCTTCACAAAAACCAATGAGCGGATTTTATTCTGCACAGGATGGGGCTTGTTTGAGAACCTGCCCGTCCACAAAAACCTGTTTGTAGCAAAGTATGTAAATCATGAAGCAATCTTACCAAAATGTAAAGCGGGAATATTTCACGGCGGTGCGGGCACATTGGCAGCTATGTTACGAAACAATTTGCCCGTAATTATAATTTCGTTTTACACCGACCAGCCAACCTGGGGTAAAATAATCGAACGAATGAATCTTGGTGTTCATATTCCCATTAAAAAACTCAGTTTCGATAAGCTTTTAGCCGCACTAAAACATGTTCAGGCAGACGATGTAAAAAGAAATGTTGCCAAAATTGGTCAGCAAATCATAAATGAAAACGGCCTTGAAAATGCGGTTAGAGAAATTGAATCATATTTTAATTACCGTATTTAGCGATTAAAAAATAGAGAAAAAGGCAGCTGTTAAAGCTGGGCCTGTGCGATTCCCCTCTTGAGAGGGGTGGAGGGGTGTGTTGACGAGTATGCTCGCTAACACACCCCCGCCACATCACAGGCCGACGCACCCCCTCTCGAGAGGGGAGTTGTAATAACTAACATATTTTCAATTAGTTATCTCTATGAATATTTGTTTTTTTAAGCACTAAACACATTTTAATTATTAAAATAAACGAGCCGCATTGGATGAAGGAGCCGCCCGAAGTGCATTTTTAGTATCTTAGCCAAACGCCTTTATGCTAATATAAATGAGTGCATCTTTAATTCTTTTCATTATCCTCGCTTATTTCGGCCTGTTAATGGTTATTTCGAGGCTAACCTCCCGGCATAATAAGGCAAACAGTTTTTTTGACGGTGATAAATCCTCCCCCTGGTTTTTGGTGGCCTTCGGGATGATCGGCTCTGGCATTTCGGCGGTTTCTCTTGTGTCTATTCCTGGCAACGTGGGTAATAACAACCTGTTTTATTTTCAATTTATCCTGGGCACTATTGTTGGCTATCTGTTTATCGCATTTGTGCTTACGCCCATTTATTATAAGCTCAAACTGGTTTCTATCTATACGTATTTGAACATCCGTTTCGGTAATGTTACCTATAAAACCGGGTCGTTGTTTTTCCTGGTATCGCAAAGTTTTGGGGCGGCGTTACGCCTATTGCTGTCCATTAAAATTCTGCAATATGCTTTTTTTGATAGCTTGCATATTCCCTATTTTTTGACCATTATTATTGTATTGATCCTCATCTGGCTGTACACCAATAAATCGGGCATTAAAACTATCGTTTGGACGGACGCACTGCAATCACTATTTTTAATTACGGTGATGATCGTCTCTATCATCACTATCAAAAACTCATTGGGTCTGTCCGTTGGTGGTATGGTGAGCACTATCGTTCATCATCCTTACGCCAAACTTTTTGATTGGGATGTTCATTCCGGTTCCAACTTTTTTAAACAATTTATTTCGGGATTGCTCATAACCGTCGCACTGGTGGGCCTCGACCAAAGTATGATGCAAAAAACTTTAACCATCAACAATGTGAAAGGCGCAAAACGCAATGTGCTGGCATTCAGTTTTTTTATAGCAGGCGCCCAAACCCTGTTTTTGGGGCTGGGCGTGTTGCTTTATATTTTTGTGGAAAGACATGGTATTAAACTGGATAGGGCCGACGGGCAAATTGTAAATACAGACGGTTTATACCCATTTTTAACGCTGCATTATTTCGGTCAGATCGGCGCCATCGCCTTTTTTATCGGGGTTATTGCTTCCACTTTTGCCAGTATTGACGCCTGTATCGCCGCGTTAACCACGGCGTTCAGTTATGATTTTATGGATATCGAAAACCAGCCGGTTGAACAACGCAAGAAAATTAAAAACCGGGTGTTGCTGGGGGTTAACGTCGTGATGTTTTTTATTGTGATGGCTTTCTGGAGCAGCCAGGGTGCTATTATTAATACTATTTTTAAGATAGCAGGATATACCTATGGACCTATTTTGGGCCTATATTTAACAGGGCTGTTTTCGAAGATCCAGTTAACGGAGAAATTTGTTCCGTTGGCCTGCGTGGGGGCCGCGCTGGTTACCTGGGGCCTGAATGTGTTTTTTATCAGCGAATTTCAATTTGATTTCGGGTTTATGAATATCCTGGTAAATGCGGTGCTGACTATCTTATTTTTGGTGCTGATAAAAAAGAAGAATTATGTCGCCGCATGATAAACCTTTCAATATTGAACTTACAAGTAGCCCGGCTGATTTTGCCGTTTGCGCAGAGATCATGGCAGCTGCCGATCCCTGGATAACATTGGGTATTGGTTATGATGATTGTTTAAAGGCCTTTGGCGGCTCCTTCAGGGAGGTTTTTGTGATGAAAAACGAAGCGGAAATAATGGGATTTGTTATTATGCAGCCACAAGGAACTTTTAAGGGGTATATCCAAACACTAGCCATTGATAAAAATTACCGCGGTAAAGGTTATGGAACGCAATTACTCCAGTTTTGCGAGGATCGTATTTTGAAGTATTCGCCAAATATTTTTATCTGCGTCAGTTCGTTTAACCAAGGGGCCATTCAACTTTATACTAAATTTGGATTTGACCTGATAGGCAAGCTGAAGGACTTTATAAAACCAGGATTTGATGAATTGCTGCTGCGGAAAACAGTTGGGCCTGTCACTGGTTATCAGCCTAAATCCAACAAATAATAATGAGATCAAGAAAAATTTCAACGTTAATGGCCAAATTGAATTATAAACTGGGCGTTTTTGTAATTGTTTCTATGCTGATTGGTGGCATTGCTAACGCACAGGTGAAAAGTGCTGAAAATACTCGGTCCGCCCTAATCCATAAAATTGACAGCATTTTACAAAGCCAGGTTGATGATAGTAAAATTCCCGGTGCAGTAATAGAAATAAAGCGGGGCGATGCTGTAATTTATAAGCAGGCTTATGGCTTTGCCCAGAAATTCAACTACCAGCACGAACTTTTGACTGATCCTGAAAAAATGACAACGGAGCATATGTTTGACATCGCTTCGCTGACCAAAGTAGTTGGTACCACAACGTCTATTATGCTATTGGTTGACAAGGGGCTCATCAAGGTGGATGATCCGGTTGGAAAATATATTAAAGCGTTTAACGCGCCCGATAAATCCGCCATTACCATCCGCCACCTGTTAACCCATACCGCCGGGCTTTATGAATGGTACCCCCTTTATTATCGCGCCAGCGATAAACAGGAAACTTTTAAATTGATTGGCGAACTGCCGCTGGCTTTTCCGGTTGGTGCACAGCGGAAATACAGCGATCTCGGTTTTACTGTTCTTGGCGAGATTGTGGAAACGGTATCAGGCCAATCCCTTGATCGGTTTGAAGAGCAAAATATTTTCAAGCCATTGAGGATGACACACACCATGTACAACCCCCTGCAAAAAAACAAGGATTTAAAAATAGCTTCAACCTCTTTTGGCAATCCCTACGAATATAAGATGGTGCATGATCCTGAACTTGGCTTTCAATTTAAAGAGATCAACCCCAACCAATGGAACGGCTGGCGACATTATATTTTAAAAGGCGAAGTAAATGATGGCAACGCCTGGTATGCCGAAAAAGGTGTTGCGGGCGCAGCCGGCATTTTTTCAACCGTGGATGATATACAGAAACTGGTTGATATGCTGAAAAACAAAGGAAAGATTGGCGATGTTCAATTCATTTCAGAAAATACCATCAATACTTTTTTGACTAAAGACAAATTCAACAATGGTTTAGGCTGGATGATGGACCCCGAAAACTCCTTTATGAAAAACGGGCCGGAAGGAACGTTCGGGCACACCGGTTTTACCGGGACAAGTATCTGCGTTGTGCCCGCAAAAGATGTTTCTATTATATTGTTAATTAACCGCCAGCAAATGGGGCTGATCGGGAACAAAGAATATTACAATGTTAATTCTATCCGGGCGCAGGTATTTAAAGCGGTGATGGATTTTTGTAAGAGGGATTGATCAATAAATGTCGTTTACTTAAGACCGGCATTTTTATCAATCGTTATTTCACTCTTGATCCGCAGAATTGTATGTAGCGCTACACCTTGCTACAAAGCACTAAGCATTGGTAGTTAATAACTTAACTGCTGACAAGATTTTGTCACTGACAAAATCTTGTCAGCAGTTTTGGGCGATATTTGAGGCCTCGTATAACCAAAACGCGAACCTGATCCTTAAGTAAAGGAAATTGATTGATCAATAAATAAATATATTTTAATTGATCACCGGAGCTTTCTGAGCCCTTAATATTTCGCGAAGTTTATAAAATGAGTTATAGGGGCCTACAGTTATTGTAGCGTTTACCAGCCATGAAGGGATGCTTCCGCCAGGGTCAACGCTAAAAGTATAATCAACTTTCAATTTATTATCGGGGGCCTGTGTTACTTTCCAAACGGCTAAAGAGTATGGCACGCGCACATAGTCTTTTTCTTTGGGCAGGTAATCAGGCAGGCTTTTCGCCTGGATATTTAATACATCCTGGGTGGGAACAATGGTAAGTTCAACAATCAGGTCGCGGTCTTTTATGGGCCAGGGCAAACGCGATTGTGAATAATAAATAATATTCATCTGGTTTACCGTTTTTATAATTTCCGATTTTTTATTCGAGTAAACCCAGCTATTGTAATCCCCTATATTTTGCAGGGTGTTAATCAGTTGTGTCTTGGTAGCGTCCAGTTCGCAAACTACCCGCAGCTCCTTTAAATTGCCCTTGGCCGGTTTACGGGTATAAACGGCTATTCCATCCTCATCTTTTCTTAACTCCCATTTTCCCTGGCCAACCGCCTGTGTAAACCAAAGCAGGAATAAACTTAGGATGAAACAATACTTTTTCATGAACAAAACTTTCGGGGTATTTAAATAACATTAAAAATCACACAGTGTTTAAATTATCTTTTTTAATCGTTTTCTATTAAACTTTAATTATTATAAAAGCGTATTGAATAGTAAAAAAATTTAAAAGTTATAATCCACAAAAAAACCGGCAGCTACTGTTTGCTGTCGGTCGATAAAGTTACATTAATATTACAATTCGCTGTATTTATGTTGGGTTAAATTTTACCTGTTTAGATAACATTTGTTAATATCCCACATACAAACAGGTGTTTTTGTGAGTAATAAACATATTTCTCACAGTATTTGTATCTATTCAAATTTTTTATCTTCTGTTGTACCTTTCCAACTGTCTGAACGGAAAGGGCCAACCGGAAATCCTTCGGTGTTGAACAGGTTTGCATCTAATGGAGCGTCTGTCCACGCGTAACGGACTGCTACAGGTTGAGAAACCTGGCTGCACCAAACTTTAACTTTATTACCGTCGATAAAGCTCGCCTGGGCATAATAAAATTTATGGTCGGCGCCGGCAAGTTCAAACCCTTTAATATAACCATATTTATCTTTAGCCATTAAGCCGTTGGCGGCATTTTTAAAGTTGACCACTGCGGCTCCATCCGAAAAATCAGCTGAATTAAATAATGGACTTTCTGTAAAACCCGGCAAATGATATACCATGGTCAATGCTTTATCGGCGAGCCTCAACCCCACATCGGCTTTGTCTCTCGGATGTATATTTACGGCATCGCCTATATCAGTTGTTACAGCCATGCCGGTATTGGGTAGTTGCAGGGCCATTGTTTGCGCCTCTCTTAATTCGGCCCAACTGCTGCCAATATTGCTGTTTTGCATGCCGCCAAATGAGGATAACTGAACAAACAGGAATGGGAAATCCGTTTTCCATTTACTCCTCCAGTCGGTGATCAGCAGCGGGAACGTAGTACGGTATTGAAAAGCTCTATCCGCATTTGATTCGCCCTGGTACCATATTACGCCGGCAAAAGCATAAGGTATTAATGGGTTGATCATTGAATTATAAAGCGAAAAAGCAGTATTATTTGGTAAAAAATCAAAATGGTAAGGTTTACTTAAATCGGGCATCACACGCCAGTTATTATCGGCAAGATTGATGGATGTGTCGGCAAAGCGAACATACAGGTCATTGATGCCGCCGTTTAAACCCAAGCCAAACCAGGAAGGATTTTTTTGCCGGGATTGCAGATTGATCAATAGGCTATTGTCACCTGCTTTCCAGGTCCCGGCAGGAAGATCAAGCTGAAAATTGCCCGATAAAGCGCCTTTTTTTATCAGTTTACCATTAACATACAACTCCAGATCTGCATCGGTTTGCCCTAAGCTAAGTACCGAATGGCGCGACATATAACTACTGTCAAGTTTTATGGTCCGCTGCATAAACCCCTCACCACGGTAGGAATATAATTTCCCTGTCCATTCCCACGAAGCGGGCGCGTTTCCTTTTTGCCAGTCATTAAAAAAAGCGGCTGGCTGGCCTGCAAGCTGATCCGCAGAATAATTAGTCACGGGTTTTTTATTATAAGCCCAATCCTTTAATTGTTTATCTATCCTTTGTTTTACGCCATCCCATGTATCCGGAATGTTTTTGGCAGCATCGCCCAATTCAGGCGAATTCAGCATCGCCTCCCTGCTGATCCAGTCTTCGGCAAGTGTGCCGCCCCAATTGCTATAAATTAAGCCTACGGTAACATTTAATTGTTTACTCAATTGTTTTGCAAAAAAGTAGCCTACAGCCGTAAAATCCCCAACGGTAGTGGTATCCGCTTTCACCCAGGCACCGTTCTTCAGGTCGGTTTCCGGCTGAAGGCTCATTTTATCCTCAACCCTGAATTGACGAATGGTTTGCGCGGGAGCATTTTTTTGTTCGAACTTATAGCCCAGGGCATTCTTTAACAGGAATTCCATATTCGATTGTCCCGAGCAGATCCAAACCTCCCCGATCATTACATCGCGATAATCCAGGCTAACTTTTCCCGAAGAAATATTCATTACGTAAGGCCCGCCTGCGGCCATGGGTTTTAATATAGCCTTCCAGGTTCCCTTATCATCTGCTGCGGTTTTTACTTCCTGGCCGTTGATGCTTACTTTAACCTTTGCTTTTTTGGGCGCCTGCCCCCATACCGGAATCTCCTGGCCTCTTTGCAATACCATATGATCGCCAAATATCCCTGATGCTGTAACCTGTGCACGCCCCTGCAGAAAAAGGCTTGACAAAAACATTGTAACTATTAATAATCTCATAAGAATTTAAATTTCGTTGGTTTAACCGCCAGAAAAAATGCCCGTGGGCCGCTAAAGAAATTTTAACCGGTAAGTTTTTTTCAGCGGGTTTATTTTCGCCAAATTAAATATTTTAAAGGCAAATTATTTATTTGTTACTATAACTTTACAATAACATTCCTCAAAATTGTTATTTATTTCAACCGTTCCTCTAAGGCGCTATCAATCAATTATTTAATTTGTAAAAGAAAGTAATCATTGGTGAAGAATCATTTTTTCAACAGGTGAACATTTTTCCTGATTTTCGCGTTAAAATGGTAGCTTTACAGTTGTTAAAGCCTTTTTATGTTGCTATCTACCTGAGGCTGAACTAAATAATATCTATCAAAAGAAAACTTCATCACTTTTCTTTTGATAGGTATTGCATTGAAAAACATTTTAAAAACCTGTTGAGGTTTATGAAAATACGTATATTAATATTCTTGTTTTTATTGCCCGCGATAAAGGGATATGCCCAACCCTGTACTTTAAACGTTACTATAAATCAATCGGCTCCAAGTATTTGTTCAGGATATAATGTGACGCTTACCGCAACAACTAACGGTGGTACTGCTCCGTTTACTTATGTTTGGAATACCGGGGAAACAACGTCTTCAATAGTTGTTAATAAAGCCGGTACCTTTACGGTAACGGTAACAGATAAAACCCCGGGATGCCAGCCGGTAAAGAAAAGCATAAACATTGCGGTTACAACTACACCAAATGCGCCAACAGCAAGCGGGGTAACTGTTTGCGCCAATTCGTCAGCCGTACTTACGGCAACAGCTCCGGGAGGAACTTATCAATGGTACGACGCTGCCACCGGCGGTAATTTTTTAGGAAGCGGCGCAACATTTACAACCCCGGTAATCACCCAATCCACCTTTTTTTTTGTTGAAACAACGATTGGCGGATGTACCAGCCCCAGAACCCCAGTGGCCGTAAACTTACCGGTAAGACCTATTGCAACCTCCACCGAAGTGTGTTCGGGCAATGTTGCCACGTTAACAGCAACAGGTAATGGTACACTTACATGGTACAATGCGCCAAATGGAAAAGTATTGGCAACCGGCCCTACTTTTACGACACCGGTATTAACAACTACAACAAACTATTATGTAACTTCAAAGCAAAACGGATGTGAAAGCAATCCTACGGGAGTTACAGTTACGGTAAACGCTGTGCCGCCGACACCGACCGCCGCAAATGTATCGGTGTGTTCAGGATCATCGGCTAACCTGCACGCCAGCGCGGCATCCGGAATATTTAATTGGTACAATACTCCCACAGGTGGTAACCCTTTAATTTCAAGCCCCGATTATACCACGCCTGCTTTGGTTGTAAACACAGCTTACTATGTGACTACATCGATAAATGGCTGCGAAAGTCCCCGCACAAAGGTGTTGGTAACAGTGAATTCGCCTCCTGCGGCCCCCACGGCACAAAATGTTACCGTTTGTTATCAAAGCAGCGCAATCTTAAAAGCCAAAGGACCAGGGGCTGCAACTTTTGACTGGTACGATGCATCGACAGGTGGCAATTTACTGGCAACCGGCGCTACCTTTACCACCCCGGCCTTAAGTAATTCGACCACTTATTACGTAGATGCAAACAACCTGGGTTGTTTAAGCGCCCGATCTGCAGTTACGGTTACCGTAAAATCACAGCTTCCGGCACCTACAGCTTCGGGTATTATCATTTGTTCGGGATCAACAGCTACTTTAACGGCAAGTTCATCAGGCGGAACGTATCAATGGTATAATGCACCAACGGGCGGGAATTTATTGGGAGGCAATGCAAGTTATACTACTCCGCCACTAATTAAAACCACCACTTATTACGTACAAAACACTGTTTTGGGATGTATAAGCCCAAGGGCGGCAGTTACGGTTACAGTCACGCCTGCCGTCCCTGTACCGACAGCGGCAGGTACTTCTATTTGTTCAGGTAATTCCGCCACGCTTTCGGCTACCGGTTCTGCCGGTGGCTATGCCTGGTACGACCAGGCAACCGCCGGAAATTTATTGGCAACAACCCAAACCTTCGTTACCCCGGCTTTAGGTGTCAGCACCACTTATTATGTTGAATCAACCACCACAACCTGCAACAGCGCGCGTGTGGCGGTAAAGGTTACTGTAAATCCGTCCCCGGCTGCGCCAACAATAAATCCGGTGTCTGTGTGCCCGGGTACTTCCGCCCTGTTAAAAGCTACCGGAACAGCCGGAATAGTAACATGGTATGATGCCTCCGTTGGAGGGAATTTACTGGCAACCGGAAACACATATAAAACGCCCGTGTTAAATGCAAACACTACCTATTATGCTGAAAGCACGCTGGGGCAGTGCGTAAGCCAGCGGGTATCAGTTACCGTTACCATTGCCACATTATATGATCCTCAATTTCAATATTCTTCCGGGACGTTTTGCGCAACAGGGCCAAATGAAACTCCGGTTATTAATAATCCCAACGGCGGTGTTTTTAGTGCTTCACCTGCCGGATTAGTGTTTGTAAGTACTACGACTGGTGAAATTAATGTAAGCGGAAGTTTACCAGGTACATATACGGTTTCTTTTGCGGGCAATGGGGCCTGCACCGGGGTTACCACTGCCACAATTGTGATTACAGCCACATCAAACGCAAAATTTTCTTATAAACAGCCGTTTTGCCAGTTTGGTGTGAATCCCTTGCCAACTTATGGTGTAGGTGGTGGTGGCGGAAGTTTTACTTCATCACCAGCCGGATTAGTTTTTGTAAATACGAGCACCGGGGAAATAGACCTCGCCAAAAGCACACCTGGCAATTATACAATTGCCAACACAATCGCTGGCTTTGGGGCATGTTTGGTGGCCACCGCTACGTTCAATGTAACCATCAATCCTTCAGCTATAGTTAATGCAGGCCCAAATCAGCTTGTTCCATCAGGCAGCAATGTTCAGCTGGCTGGGAGTATTACAGGGGGTGTAACTACAGGAACTTGGTCCGGCGGCAGAGGGTCATTTTCCAATCCGGCGCTTCCAAATGCTGTTTATACACCGGGTCCCGGCGAAACAGCAGCCAGACTTACCCTGACATCTGCTGATCCACCCGGGCCATGCGGGCCGGTATCGTCCTCCGTAACGATAACTTTCAGCCAGCAGCCTGCTGCGCCAACTGTGCAAAGCCTTAATGATTGTAACGGTAGCAGTGTAACTTTATCCGCAACCGCACCCGGGGGCTTCTACCAATGGTATGACGCAGCTGTTGGCGGTAACTTTCTTTCAGCAGGGCCAAATTTCACAACACCGGCATTAAATGCAAATACAACTTACTATGTACAGACCACTCTGAACGGGGTAACAAGCAGCCGTACAGCAGCAACTGTTACGGTAAACACTGCGCCGGCAGCGCCGGTAGCGCCCGCCTCGCAAACATGCGTGGGGACTGGTACAACGCTTACCGCAAGTGGATCCGCAGGTACTTATCAATGGTATGATGCAGCAACAGGTGGCAACCTTTTATCCAACTCAAATACTTACACCACTCCCGCCTTAACAGCGGCGGCTTCCTACTATGTTCAAACAACTGTAAACGGATGTATAAGTCCGCGCACACAGGTTGACGTTACGGTAACCCCGGTACCAAATATAACCAGCAGTTCCAATGGCATTATTTGCAGCGGCGTGCCGCAGAGTTATACCATAACCTCTGATGTACCAACGGCAACCTTTAGCTGGAGCAGGGCTGCGATAGCGGGAATAAGTAACCCTGCGGTTAATAATCAAACATCATCAACCATATCGGAAACCCTTATCAATACAAGTATTAATGCCGTAAATGTAACTTATGTAATCACGCCAATTTCAGGCAATTGCTCCGGGCCGCCGTTAAATTATATTGTTACTGTTTATCCAACGCCTGTACTTACCAGTCCGCTGACAGCAACAGTATGCGATATGAATACTGACGACTATGCCGTCTCTTTTAATATACCGGTTAACGGATTTTCGTGGAGCCGGGCCGCCGCACCGGGGATTAGCAATGCGCCGGTATCGGGCCAAACTGCAGCCACCATAAGGGAAGTTTTATTTAATACCACCAATAGCCCGGTTACGGCAACGTACGTTTTTAATTTTGGAACCACTAATTGCAGCGGCACGCCAACAAACCTGGTGATGACAATTAATCCCGAGGCTTTGGTAACCAGTTCCCCGACAGGAATAGCCTGTACAGGATTCCCGCAGAATTATGTGCTTACATCAAATATACCTTCAGCAACCTTTAGCTGGAGCAGGGCTGCTGTGGCGGGCGTAAGTAACCCGGCCGTTAATAATCAAACTAAAGGTACTATAGATGAAACTTTAATTAATACAACATTTAACCCGGTAAGTGTAATTTATATTATAACGCCAATAGCAAACGGATGCCCGGGCACGCCTTTTAAATATAATGTAACTGTAAATCCGCAGTTACCCGCTGCAGTTGCAAACAGCAATTCCCCTGTTTGCCAGGGTAGCACGGTGCACTTGAGCACGCCGCCTGTACCTGGTGCAACTTACTTGTGGACGGGGCCGAACGGGTATACCTCCACACAACAAAACCCGGATATTACTAATGTTACCAGTAACGATGCCGGTATTTACACCATGGTGTTTACCGTTAGAGGTTGTTCGAGTACAGCTGTTCAGGTGGTAGTTAATGTGGATGCGCCCCCATTGGCAAATGCAGGGCCTCCTCAAACCGTGTGTATCGGCGCTCCTGTTGTTTCGTTAAACGGGAGTGTAACAGGCGGAACGTCAACGGGTATATGGACCACAGCCGGTACCGGCACATTTTCAAGGTCTGATGATTTGCAGGCCCAGTATACCCCTTCGGCTGCTGATAGGACAGCGGGATCAGTAACCCTTACCTTAACATCAACCAGTAAAGATAATTGTAAAATTTCTACCAGTACTATGACCATAACCTTTGACCCCGGCCCTGTAATTAGCAGTTCGCCAACGGGCACGGCATGTACTGGTGTACCACAAAGTTACGTGATTACTTCAAACGAACCGACAGCCACCTATAGCTGGAGCAGAGCCGCAGTAGCCGGAATAAGTAACCCGGCCGTTAATAATCAAACCGGCGGCACAATAACGGAGGCATTAATTAATACAACAGCCAATCCGGTAAATGTTGTTTATGTGATAACCCCAACCGGAAACAGCTGCCCCGGCGTTCCATTTAAATACACGGCAACGGTGAACCCGGTATTGCCCGTGGCATCGGCATCAAGTAATACCCCGGTTTGTGTCGGTAGTACCATAAGTTTAAGCGCCACGTCCATTCCCGGCGCCACTTATTCTTGGACAGGGCCAAACGGGTACGCCTCCACATCGCAAAACCCGGATATTGCCAATGTGACACACAACGACGCAGGTACATACGCTATGGTGTTTACACTTAATGGCTGCACCAGTAGCCCTGTGCAAACCGCAGTGGTAGTTAATGATGCTCCGGTACCAAACGCAGGTCCCGATCAGCTGGTGTGTATTGTTTCTCCGAATATCTTTCTTCAAGGCAGCATAACCGGGGGTACCGGCACAGGAGTATGGAGCAATCCTCCTGGAAGCACAGGAACTTTTTCACCCTCGGCAACCGATTTACAAGCCCGGTACCTGCCTTCGGCAGCTGATAAGGCAGCAGGTTCAGTAGTGCTTACTTTAACAACAACAAGCGCCAATTGCACCATTTCTTCCAGCTCCATGACAGTAAAGTTTGGCCCGCTCCCTGCCGTAAATGCCGGGCCGGACCAGGACGTTTGCTCACAGGAGACCAATATCCCAATAGCAGGTACTATTACTATACCGGGTGGGGGCACATGGTCGGGAGGTACAGGTAAGTTTGCGTCGCCCGGACAATTAAATACCACCTATACTCCATCAGCGGCCGACGTTAAAAATGGCTCGGTAACATTAGTTTTAACAGCGAATAACCCTGGACAATGTTATATTGCTACCGATACAATGAAAATAAATTTCATCCCTCCGCCAACTGTTTTTGCCGGGGGTACCGTGTATGTTTTAACAGGATCAACCATAACTTTAACGCCGATTGTCAGCGATCCCAATGTACAGTACTTATGGTCGCCAAATATTGATATTAATAATAATACGCTGAAAAATCCGGTGGTGACAGGTAATGTTGACCGTGTTTATACTTTAACAGTAACGGACGTAAGAGGATGTATTGCACAGGATACGGTTTTGGTAAAAGTGGCGCCTATATTAAAGATCAATAATACTTTTACCCCCAATGGCGATGGTATTAATGACTATTGGGAAATAACCGGGCTGGTAGCCTACATAAATGCCAGTGTGGATATTTTTGACCGCTATGGCCAAAAGGTATTTCATTCCATAGGATATCCAAAAGCATGGGATGGTACCATCAACGGAAAGCCGGTGCCTACAGGCGTCTATTATTATGTTATCAACCCTAATTTTAACGGGGAACGGGTGATTTCGGGATATGTGACGGTACTCAGATAGTCTGGCAAATGGCAGATTTATTATGGATTATTTCAGGGCGTTAGCATTGCCCCGAGTTCCTGCCAGCTAACCGGTTTCGCTTTAATATTCAACAAATCTGCAATTAAAGTAAAAATATCAGCAGGTTTTTTGCCGTTTTCGCGCAGGTATTTTACTGATGTGGCACCTGCTGATTTGGAAAGCTTGCCGCCATCTGGCGCCATCAGTAAGGAGTGATGATGAAATGCGATATTGTTGAAATGATTTTTTTCCAAAACCAGGGCAAGTTCATGCTGGGCAATAGTTGATGGCCACAAATCTTCGCCCCGAACCACCATGTCAACATCATAAAAAAGGTCATCAATTACCGAGGTTAGCTGATATGCCGGGAAACCGTCTTTCTTTTTTACTATAAAATCCCGCATTTCAGCGGGCAGCATAGCTCTGGTACTTTCGCCCTCAATATTTTTAATGGTCAATTCCCGGTCAGCACCCGTAATCAGCCTCCATGACGCATTTTCAAAATTTAGCGGTAGGTGTAGGTTGATGCAATTGCATGTGCCATTTTTCAGCAGCTGTTTGCGAGAGCAGGTGCAGGCAAAAACTTTTCCGTTTGCCGCCAGTTGCCGGAGCGCAGCCTGGTATACTTCCATTCTGCATAGTTGTGAGTATCCGGATTCAAATTCTGCTGCATCCTGCGGACCCTCATTCCATGGGATCTCCAAAAAATTAAGCGTATCAAAAATATCCTGTACGTAATGCTTACTTACCCGTGCCTGGTCAAGATCATCAATCCTTAATAATATTTTGGCGCCTGTTTTCCGGGCAATGGCGGCAGTTATCACAAAAGACAGCACATTACCCAGGTGCAAAAAGCCGCTTGGAGTTGGGGCAATCCGGGTTTTATTAAAATGGAAAAGCTGATTTTGCAATGTTTTTAAGTTTAAGGTTAAAATTGCAATAATTTTTAAAAACTACACCAAACTATTACGGGTAACCTTGTCCGGAAGTGCATCCCTCTTCAAAACTGCGGAATCTATATCATCTGCGATAATCAATTAAGCGCCATAAAAAGTGACATTTTGCATCTTGCGTCATTTTTTAATTAAATTATTAAACTTATACGTAAATATTTTACAGATTATGTGATATAAAATATAGAAAAACGGCAAAATCGAGGTCGTAAATCAATTTGAAATGAAAATAGCGGCATTTTTTTTGATAATTTTAATGTGTAAAGGACGTTTTATTAAAATCTTCACATAAAAAAGTATATTTTTTTTAGTCAAATGATAAAATATTAAAAATAATTACTACTTTACCCATTAATTAACATTAATATTTTACTAAACAACAAAACTATGCATCAATATTTACTTTTTTTTTCAAGGGGTCGGCCACTTTTTTTGCCTATATTTTTTGTGCAAATACACGAAGATAGCCTCGCTGGCATCAAATAAGCGCAATCAGCAAGCATTGTTTATGATGAAATTACACCTATTTAATCTGTATGTGTAATTTCAGCTGAAAAACAGCTTGCCGTAAAAATTCTGATTTATCACTTGAAATAATTCAAACCAAAACCACATGTAAAATGAAACAACTTTATATTAAATCCATTAAATTAATTGTACTGCTGCTATTGGTGTCAGTAGCCGGTGTTCAGGCACAAGCCTTATTATCAGGAAAGGTTTCTGATAAGGAATCAACCCTTACGGGCGTATCAGTAAACGTATCCGGTATTGGTGGTACTATCACCAATGTCGATGGCAAATATTCCCTTAAATTGGCCAAGGGCAGTTACACGGTAACTTTTTCATACATTGGTTATCTGAAAGTAACCAAACAGGTTACGATAACAAATGATGATGTAGTGCTGGATATAGTACTTGTATCCGAAGCATCGGCATTAAACGAAGTAGTAGTATTGGGCGGACGCGGCGCAGGACGTACCAAAATGGAGTCGGCTGTTCCGGTGGATGTGGTTTATGCGAACCAGGCTAATCAAACTACCGCCAAACCAGATCTGATGAGCCAGCTGAACCAAGCCGTTCCATCTTTTAACTACAATAAACAAAGTGGCGGCGATGGCTCGGATGCTATTGATTTTGCCAGCTTACGCGGTCTTGGTTTCGACCAGACGCTGGTATTGGTGAATGGCAAACGACGTCATTTATCGGCTTTTGTTAATGAAGTGGGTACCCGTGGCCGTGGTAACAGCGGTACCGATTTAAATGCCATACCCGAAGCCGCTATTGATCATGTGGAAATTCTGCGCGATGGCGCTTCCGCTCAATATGGTTCCGACGCGATTGCGGGGGTTATCAACATCGTTTTGAAAAAGGATATAAACCACCTGAATGTTACCGGCGGCTTTAGCGGTTACGACGATCAAAAATACAATACCCTGAACAACGTTGACCCCGCAGGCTATTATACAGGCAATAAATTCGACGGGCAAACATTTACGCTTGGCGGTGATTATGGTATCGCAATAGGTAAAAATGGTGGCTTTTTAAATATTGGCGCCAATTATGAAAACCAGGGTAAAACTTTCAGGGCGATAAGAGACACCAACTGGCAAACCAACCCCAACACGCTTGAGGCACAACCGGTGGCCCGTGAGCGCCGTGCATTTGGCGATGGGTCAGTGGTATCAGGCGGAGGTATGTACAATATGGAAATCCCGATAAAAGGCACAAATACAACTTTTTATTCTTTTGGCGGGTACAATTATAAACACTCCAATGTGTATGCTTATACAAGGAGCTGGAACTACGACAATGGCCTGAGGTCAAATCCTACAAAATTCCCTACCGATGCAAACGGCAACCTTATCTTTGTGCCGGGGATTATGAAAGTGGATGGCGCTCCCGATGGGTCTATCGGACCGAACAACGTTTATTATGATCCGCAGGAAGATGTTTATATAAAAGATTTATCGGCAGCTGTGGGTTTCAGGGGTAAAACAGAAAGTGATTGGGAGTGGGATATCAGTAATAATTTGGGCCGGAATGACTTTCACTACTGGGGAGATAATACTTTTAATGCCTCTTTGCCCTATGTTCAGGGTCAGCCGATACAAACCCGTTTTGACGATGGCGGCTTTAACTTTTTGCAAAATACAGCGAATGCAGATATAACCAAGAGGATTAAAGGTGTTGCACAAGGGTTGCAGCTATCATTTGGTGCTGAATTCAGATACGAGCGTTACCAGCTTTATGCCGGCGAACCTAATTCTTATAGAGATGGAGGTGCATTGTTACCAGTGATTGGGTCGAAGGGTCAGGATTCCCTGATTTCGAAGGCATCCGGATCGGAAGGTTATCCCGGTTATCAGCCAAGTGATGCTTCAATCGCACACAGAACAAACGAAGCTCTTTATGCTGAAGGCGCTTTAGATGTAACCAAAGACTGGCTGGTTGACGGAGCCGCCCGTGTTGAAAATTATTCGGATTTTGGTGGAGTAAGCACATTTAAGCTCGCAACCCGCTACAAAGCTACCGATAACTTTAACCTTCGTGGTTCAATAAGCACCGGTTTCCGGGCGCCTTCGCTTCAACAGCTAAACTTTAGTAATACCAATACCACGGTAATTGGCGGTAACCTGGTTTATACTAAGCTTGTTCCAAATTATTCAGAAATTGCCCGGACTGCAGGCATCCCTAAATTAAAACAGGAAACCTCAACCAACTACAGTCTGGGATTTACCTGGCAACCGGTGCCCGATTTGGCAGTGACAGTTGATGCCTACGAAATCAAAGTAAAAAACAGGATAGTAATATCTGGTTTATATCAGCAGGGAGATGCGGCCCTGGGTACAAGTCTGAATAGCATATTAGCCTCTCAGGGGATCGGTGATGCACAGTTTTTTGCCAATGCAGTTAATACAAGCAACAAGGGTATAGATTTTGTAATCGACTACAAAAAACGCTGGGGAAGTAACCACTTCACTGCTTTATTAGCCGGCAATATTCAAGGGTTGACTATTGACAAGATCAATATTCCATCAACCTTTAAAGGTTCAGCTTATGACAGCGCTACCTTCTTTTCGGACAGGGAACAATATTTCCTGAAAGCAAGTGCACCAAAAGCGAAATTTACCCTTAACCTTGAATATGGGGTTAAAAAGCTTTCTTTCGGCACCCGCTTTACGTACTATGGCGATGTTAAAGAATTGGGCTTTGGTGAAACCAGCGCCCCTACAAATGCGCCGGATCCATTCTTTCCTTATGTAACACTTGATGCTACAGGCCAGGCCATACCGGAAATTTTCGATTTTTCGCCTAAGGTAACGACGGACATTTATGCGTCATTAAAAATTAATAAGAACTTGTTATGGACGCTGGGTATAGATAACTTGTTTAATGTGCACCCCAATACCAACGTTATTAAGGGTTCAGTTAACCCTAACACAGGCAGCTCATTCGGCGATAGCGAGTCAGGCGGTCCGTTTGAAGCAGTTCAAATGGGTTTCAATGGCATGCGAATATTTACCAAGCTGACGTTTAATTTTTAGCGGAAGCTGTTAAAAGTAAAACCCCGGTTTAACTGAACGCGGGGTTTTACTTTTAAATTGGTAATTAATATCTAAGGGCTATATCAAAAATACTCAAACCCCGGAAATATGATATGAAAGATGCTCCACCAGCCTCCTTCGTAGGTCATGTATAATTTAAAAGGGCCCCCAAGTTTTACAGTTTCACCACTCTCTAATGTGGCATCATACCGCACGCCACCTTCTGCATGCCCAATGCCAGTATCATCATTTAGCTGGAAACCTACATCAAAAACTTTATATTTCTCATCCTTAAAGGCCGTATAGGAATCAAAAATGCGGGTTAACTGTGCTACAACACTGGCTTTGCTCAGTATTTGCCGGTCTGGTAAAATAAATTCATTTGCCAGTTCCCAGCTTTTTTCATTGAGGCTTTTTTTAAACCATTTGGATAAAAATTCCATAGCCCTGTTTTCGATATCCTTTTTGTGGTTGGGATGAAACTCCTCATAATCAAAACAGGTAGTCATGCCGGGCATTGGCATAAAGGTGGTTTCGTGATCAAATAGTTCTTCGGTTATAAATTGATACCTGGTGCGGCTGTCATACTCATCTGTATCGCCAAAATAAATTTCAATATTATTTTCAGACAGCAGAGTGGTAATTTCCTCCAACGCTGATTCAACCTGCTCATCCGTTAATTCATTTGCCTTTTTAAACCCGGGTTTTCCTGCCAGGTCATATACTTTTGCCGGTTTTGCGTTGGCAAAATTTTGTTCGAAGGCCAAAACATTTTTAAGGAATTCATTTTCAATTCCGGGATCAATATTGGAGATGTGATGTGATTCGGCGCCCAGTTCGGCTGTTAATTTTAAGCGCAGCAACTCGTTTTCTATCCGGAGATTTTCTTCAGGATCGTTGCTTAATGGTTCATCTGGCAGTTCGTCGTTTTTCATCGGATTTTTGCTAAGGTTCGGTTCAAATTTAAAAATGTTTTTGTATTATCTTTCTTAAGAATGTTAAATTCACATTTTATTATCTAAATTTAATTTTTGTTATAAACCGGGAATGCCTCATTAATAAATTAAATTATGCGACAGCATTTATACTTGTTGTTGATTTTGTGTGCAGTATGCTTTTCATGCATGTTTTATGCCTGCAATCAGCCCTCAAATATTGATGAGCAGATGCCCGATGTGGTAAGCTACAATTTTAACATTCGCCCCATACTTTCGGATAAATGCTACAAATGTCATGGCCCTGATGCCAGTAAACGGCAGGCAGGTTTAAGGCTGGACATGCCCGAAAGCGCATTTAAAGCTTTAAAGGACGATCCTAACGCACATGTACTGGTACCCGGCAACCCGGAAATGTCGGAACTGTTCAGGCGGGTATCTACCGGCGATACCACCGAGATGATGCCTCCGGCAAATTCCAATTTAAAAAGGTTAACACCACACGAGGTCGACCTGGTAAAAAAATGGATAAAACAGGGCGCTAAATTCGAAAAGCACTGGGCTTTTGTTCCGCCGAAGGCTTCGCCGATACCGGAAGTTAAGGACAAAACCTGGCCAAAAAACCCGATAGACAATTTTATCCTTCATAAACAAGAGCAATATGGCCTGACGCCCAACCCGGAAGCAGACAAAGAACGGCTGTTAAAACGGGTAAGTTTTGACCTTACCGGTTTGCCGCCGGATTTGGACATGATGGACAGGTTTTGGGCCGATAAAAGCCCCGGCGCCTATGAAAAGGTGGTTGACGAGCTGATGAAAAGCCAGGCCTACGGCGAAAAAATGACCCTGCATTGGCTGGATGTGGCCCGGTACGCCGACTCGCACGGTTACCAGGATGACAATTACCGCACGCAATGGCCCTGGAGGGATTGGGTTATCCATGCGTTTAATGAGAATTTGCCCTATGATAAATTTGTGACCTGGCAGCTTGCCGGCGATCTGATACCCAATGCCACTAAAGAACAATTACTGGCAACCGGCTTTAATCGCAACCATAAGATTACGGAAGAAGGTGGTGTGATCAATGAAGAATATCGTGTTGCTTATGTTACCGACCGCACCAATACATTCGGCAAGGCATTACTGGGTGTTACCATTGAGTGTGCCCATTGCCACGATCACAAATACGATCCTTTTTCGCAAAAGGAATATTACCAGCTGTTTGCCTTTTTTAACCAGGTGAAGGAACCGGGGATACAAAGTACCGTTGGCGGCCCCGAAACTTATGCCAAAAGGCCTATGATGCAGGTGACCAATGATGATGTAAAGGGCATCCTGAAGTTTGTAAATAAGCAAGATACAGGCAAGCTTATTGTATCTGTAATGGGCGACAGTGAAGTTTACCGGAAGACCTATATTTTAAAACGGGGCAACTACGATACCCATGGTGACGAAGTTCAACCCGGCACACCAAAAGCAATTTTACCTTTTGACAGCAGTTTACCTAAAAACAGGCTTGGCCTGGCCGAATGGTTGTTTAACCGAAAAAACCCCCTGGCCGCGCGCGCTTTTGTAAACCAAACCTGGCAGGAATTTTTTGGCCGGGGCATCGTAAAAACTTCAGAAGATTTTGGGATGCAGGGTAACCTGCCATCAAATCCGGAATTATTGGATTGGCTTTCGGTTGACTTTATGGACCATGGCTGGGATATCAAGAGGCTTGTGAAACAGATGGTAATGTCGGCCACCTACCGGCAATCGGCAGTGCTAAGCCCTGAAAAATCAAAACTCGACCCCGAAAATATTTATTTGGCCCGTGGCCCGCGCTCAAGGCTCCCGGCTGAGTTTGTTAGGGATATGGTATTGGCCAGCAGCGGTTTACTCACAAAAACCATTGGCGGCCCCAGTGTAAATCCTTATCAGCCACCCGGTTTATGGGAAAACGCCACTTCGGGGCGGGGCATATTGGCAAATTATAAGCAGGTGCATGGCCAGAATTTATACCGGAGGGGCATGTATACATTGATCAAGCGAACTGTTCCGCCGGTGGAAATGGCCATTTTTGATGCCAGCAACCGCGACCAATGCGAGGTGCGGCGACTAAGGACAAATACTCCACTGCAAGCCCTGCTGATGGAAAACGACCCTACTGTGCTGGAAGCCGCAAGGGTTTTGGCGACGAAACTATTACAGGATAAAAGCAGCTCAAAAGAAAAAGTTTATAAAGCATTTCGGTTGATCATCTGCCGTAAACCAAACGAAAAAGAACAGACGATACTGGATAGTTATTATAACGAAGAACTAAAAACGATGGACATGCGCACAGCAGAAAGAGTGTTGAACGTGGGCGAATACCCGCTACCGGACAATATTAATAAAGTGGAGTTGGCAGCCATGATGAAAGTGGTTGATGCCATTTATAACCTGGAAGAAGCGATCACGAAAACCTGACGAAATGGAGAAAGATTTTTTAGAGCATCGCCTGAATATTAACAGAAGGCGGTTTTTATCGAGATTAAGTTTAGGCGTTGGCAGTATTGCCCTTGGTTCGCTGTTGATCCCTGATCTTTTTAGCGGGATCGGATCAGACAGCGAGGCTGATTTTATTCCGGGGATCCCCAACTTTGCGCCAAAAGCTAAGCGGGTGATCTATCTCTTCCAGGATGGGGCGCCATCACAGTTGGAATCCTTCGATTATAAACCAAAACTAAGGGAAATGATGGGGCAGGAATTACCGCCATCTGTTCGCGGCAGCCAGATATTGACCGGCATGACTGCTAATCAAAAGTCTTTCCCGCTGATAGGCTCTTTTTATGACTTTAAACAATATGGCGAATCCAAAGCTTGGATAAGTGACCTGTTTCCGCATATCGGGAAGATCGCCGATGATATTTGCATCATCAAATCCATGTATACCGAGGCAATTAACCACGATCCTGCCTTAACTTTCTTCCAAACCGGCGCACAACAGGGTAACCGCCCAAGTATGGGCTCGTGGGTAAGTTATGGACTGGGAAGCGAGAATAAAAATTTGCCGGCTTTTACGGTGTTACTTTCAAAAGGTAAGGGCAACGGGCAGGGCGTGTATTCAAAACTATGGAGCAATGGCTTTTTAGATTCTATTCACCAGGGGGTACAGTTTAGCAGCGGTGAAAACCCTGTTTTATATCTGAATGATCAGGACGGTATTGATCGCCGCGACCGCCGTAAAATGCTGGATAAACTGGCGGAATTAAACGATATATCTTATAAAGAATTTGGCGATCCTGAAATCACTACCAAGATACAGCAATATGAAATGGCCTATCGGATGCAGTCAGCTGTCCCTGAAATTATGGATGTATCCAAAGAGCCGGATGATATTGTGAAAATGTACGGCCCTGATTGTTTGGTGCCTGGTACTTATGCGGCTAATTGCCTGCTGGCGCGCAAACTTTCGGAAAACGGCGTGCGCTTTGTGCAACTTTATCACCAGGGCTGGGACCAGCATAGCAACCTGCCTCAGGAAATGGCCGGCCAGGCAAAAGATGTTGACCAGGCATCGGCAGCATTGGTTACCGATTTGAAACAACGCGGCCTGCTTGATGAAACTTTAGTGATTTGGGGCGGTGAATTTGGCCGCACCAATTACAGCCAGGGCAAACTGGAGAAGGCCAACTACGGACGCGACCATCACCCGCGCTGTTTCAGTATCTGGATGGCGGGCGGTGGTATTAAGCCCGGCCTGGTTTACGGCGAATCGGATGAGTTTGGGTACAATATCATTAAGGACCCCGTGCATGTGCATGATTTTCATGCAACGATATTGAACCAGTTGGGTATCGACCATAAAAAATTAACGTTTAAAAGCCAGGGCCGCAGATACCGGTTAACGGACGTGGCGGGGAATGTGGTAAAGGGGATATTAGTCTGAACACGATTTTTAGGATTTTATTGATTGACAGGATTTTTTTAAAATCGGCGGCGATCCATTAAACCCAGCATAAATAGTTCAGGCGACAGGAATCATAAAAATCTTTAAAATCATAAAAATCGTGTCATGGAAAGAAGAAAATTCATCAAGCAGACAGCGGCATTTTCAGCAGCATTTTTTATTACGAAGGATTTGCTGGCTAAAAACGACGGACCAATTTATGGCCACGGGAATATGCGTTACCGGATGGATGCCGCCTGGAGCAAAGCCGATCCGATGAAAAATCCTGTGAACGACTGCCACGAAATGGTACAGGATTCGAAAGGCAGGATTTTACTGTTGACCAATGAAACCAAAAATAATGTGCTGATCTATAATAAGTCGGGCAAGTTGCTGGATACCTGGGGACATGATTTCCCGGGGGCGCATGGCTTGACTTTGGTGAATGAAAATGGCACAGAATTTCTGTTCATAACTGATACGGTAAAACACCAGGTTTATAAAACCACTATGGACGGCCGCATTTTGTTGACCATTGATGTGCCACTTGAAACCGGCGTATACAAAAAAGCGGAAGAATTTATCCCAACGGAAACCACCATTGATACTAACGGCGATATTTTTATTGCAGACGGCTACGGCGCACAGTACACCATGCATTATGATAAAAACGGCAAGCTGATAAACTTCTGGGGTGGCAGGGGTGATGGCGACGAGCATTTTGATAATGCGCATGGCATATTGATTGATCGCAGGCAGGCAACGCCAACGCTTTTAATTACCGACCGTACACGCCATTGCTTTAAACGGTTCAGTATGGATGGTAAATTGATGGAAATCATCAAGCTTCCGGGTGCCTGCGTTTGCAGGCCGGTAATAAAAGGCGACCATTTGTATGCTGCGGTATTGCGCTCGCCGGATTTAAATCACGAAAACTCGGGCTTTACCACTATTTTGGATAATAACAATAAAGTAGTGTCCAATTTAGGCGGTACCGAACCTGTTTATACCAATGGAGAGCTACAACCCATGGCCCAGGCCGAAAAGATATTTTTGAACCCGCATGATGTTTGCGTGGATGACGACGAGAATTTGTACGTAGCACAATGGGCATCAGGGAAGGTTTATCCTTATAAATTTACGAGAGTTTAGTCTGGTGATTTTTTACCACAAAGCACGTGCGGAGGACACAGAGGAATAGTTTTATAGGTGGCGAAAATATAATGTTTATATAAATTAGTAATTCAAACTCAGCGATCTTTGCGCCTCCTCTGTATCTCTGCGTTAAAACCTGCTATTGATTAGTTATTTTATAAGATGATAAAAACCCGCTACCAAGGTTTTGCTGAGAACCTGTTATTTGTCCTGAATATCTTTATCATCTTTTTCCTGTTATTTGGCGATGGCATTGTCATCCCGCAATGGCTGCAGCCGGTGGGCAGGATGCACCCGCTCATTATCCACTTTCCTATAGTTGTATTAATTATGGCGATGGTGCTGGAATTTTTCAGGTTTAAAGAAAGGTTCAGTACCGAAAAATTATACCAGGATTTTACCACTTACCTATGGCTTACAGGCGCTTTGTTTGCGGCTGTTACGGCTATTATGGGCCTGTTTTTATCAAAGGAGCAGGGCTATGACGGCGACACCGTACAATGGCATAAATGGTTTGGGGTAATAGTCGTTTTTGTTTCGACATTGATTTACTGGTGCAGAAGTACCGGATGGTACAACCAAAAAATTGCCAGGTCGGGAGCCATAGCCGTAGTGCTTTGCCTTGTGATCGCCGGGCACTTTGGCGCCGATATTACCCATGGTGAAAATTTTATTTTAGCTCCGGTTTGGCATCCTGAAAAAAAACTGGTACCGATTGATAAAGCGCTGGTTTTTAGGGATGTAGTAGAGCCCATCTTTGAAAACAAATGCAACAGCTGCCATAATCCCAACAAAACAAAAGGCGGGCTGAGGCTGACGGACGAAAAAGCTTTATTGAAAGGCGGCAAGGACGGCAAATTGTTTGTAGCGGGCCAGCCGCAATTAAGTTTATTGCTGCAGCGCATCCACATGCCCGACGGCGAGAAGAAACATATGCCGCCATCCGGCAAGCCCCAGTTAACCGCCGACGAAATGAATTTGCTGTACTTGTGGATAAAGGGAAACGCCGACTTTAAAAAGAAGGTGATCGATTTGCCGGCCAGTGATTCTTTGCGGGTAATTGCAGCAAACTATTTAAAACCAGCCGAAGAAACAGAAGAACAATATGATTTTGCAGCAGCAGATGACAAACTTATTAAACAGCTCAATAATAATTACAGGGCAATTTATCCCCTTGCTCAAAACTCGCCGGCTTTGGGGGTAAATATCTATAATAAAAAAACCTATCAGCCTAAAATGCTGGAAGAGTTAAGCGGCATAAAAAAGCAAGTAGTATCGCTTGATCTGAACAAAATGCCGGTAAAGGATGCTGAGTTAAAAACCATTGCGGGTTTTGAAAACCTGCGGGTATTAAATCTCAACTTTACCGATGTTACCGGCAGCAGTTTAAAAGTATTATCATCGCTTAAGTACCTGAGAACACTTTCGCTGGCGGGCACAAAGTTAGATGCGCAGGCCATCAAACAGATTAGTGCACTTAAAAGCCTCACTAAAATTGCTTTATGGGATACCGGTCTGCCTGATAATGAAATAGCCGATCTGCGGCAGCGTAATAAAAACATCGATTTTATAAAAGGGTTTAAGGATGACGGCAAGCCCATCAAGCTAAATGATCCGCAGGTAAAAAATACAGCTTTTGTGATCACCAAACCTGTGCCGCTGGAATTGGTACACCCGATAAAAGGGGTTGAGATCCGTTATACTACGGATGGTACAGAACCGGATAGCGTGAAATCAATGATTTATAAACCCGGGGTAATGATCGCCCAAAATACAAACATCAAAGCAAAAGCTTATAAGCCCGGCTGGTATGGCAGCGATGTTTTGCAGGTAAATTTTTATAAGAGTACCTATACACCCGACAGCATCAGTTTTTTAGCAGGGCCAAATGAAAAATACAGCGGCGATGGTGCCAAAACATTGATAGATAAAGATCTGGGCGGGTATAATTTCGGTAATGGCAAATGGATCGCTTCGCAAAAGGACCTGGTGGTTTACATGCAATTTAACCAGCCCGTCGACCTGCATACCGTTACGCTTAATTGCATGCGCAATATGGGCAGCCAGATATTTTTACCCATCGGGATAGAGGTTTGGGGCGGAAAAGATGCTGCTCATTTAAAACTATTAAGTACGGTAAAATCACTCCCGCCTCAGAAAAATGATCCGTTTATAGTGAAGGGAATCGACTGTAAGCTGGCGACATCAGGCAATATATCCTGCTTAAAAATAATTGCGAAACCGATACAAAGCCTGCCTGTTTGGGACCCTGTTAAAAAACAACCGGGATGGGTATTTATGGATGAGATATTTTTGAATTGAGGACATAATGAACGAAAAGCAACTCAAAATAAAGATCAGGATTTGGCTGATCTTGTTCATCATCGGCCTGGCGCTAAGTGGCATCACCGCTTTCCCCATTGAAACAGAACTGGCGTTTTTGTCAAGGAATTCAAGCTCATTCCCTGCAACGCTGGCTAACTGGATAAATACGGTCTATAATGCAGTTAAAGCAACCAACGCCGGCTATCCTTACCTGGCTTATGGCACTGACTGGCTGGCCTTCGGTCATTTGGTTATCGCTACTGCATTTATCGGTCCGCTTATCAACCCCGTAAAAAACATTTGGATCCTGCAATTCGGGATGATTGCCTGTGTGATGGTTTTCCCGCTGGCTTTTATAGCAGGGCCTATCCGCCATATCCCCTTTTACTGGCGGTTGATTGATTGTTCATTCGGCTTTTTTGGTTTTTTCCCGCTTTATATTTGTTACCGGAGCATCCGGAAGCTGGAGAAATTGCAGGAAGGGAAACGATAGATCAACCATCAAAAACCAGTAGGTGTCATGCTGAGCCCAGTCGAAGCATACTGGCAATGGCCTCTATGCACGTGCTTCGGGAGCCTCAGCATGTCAGTGCTCATCGTACCGGGCCCTGATATTTATTTTTTTTAAACTTTATTTATGGAATTCCATCCCCGCCTGCATCTTTTATTCAGAATTATAAAGAATTAAAGAAATGCACGTTATTAAATCAGATAAACCTGAACAATTATGCCTTTAACCTCCATAAAAACATTCAAATTCCTGCTTGTTTTCGCTTTGCTTTTTTGTTTTTACAGATCAGGCGCGCAGGTAAAATATGATGCCATTAGTTTTCGTATCGATTCACTGGCGAATATTGGCCTGCCAAAATCAGCTTTAAAAGAAGTTGACAAACTGGATGAACTGGCGCGAAAAAACAATAATTCACCGCAGCAGATCAGGGCGGTAATTTACCGGATGACTTTTCAATCCTACCTTGAGGAAGATGCATTGACGGCTATCATCAGCAGGTTGAGGATTGATATTGATAAAGCCGCTTTTCCTGTTAAACCCGTATTACAATCGCTGCTGGGGCAAATGTATTGGAACTATTATCAGCAAAACCGCTACCAGTTCGGCCAGCGGACCAGGTTGGAAAACCCCGATACCGACTTTACCAAATGGGATCTGCAAACTATCATCACCCAAACCGGCCATTTGTACGATCTTTCCTTAACCGATGCCCTAAAAGAACAAAATACCCCCATTGGTGTACTTGACGGCGTTTTGGAAGGGGACAGCACCACCCGCTACCTGCGCCCGACTTTGTATGACCTGCTGGTTCAGCGTGCATTTGATTTTTTCCTGACGGACGAAGCGGGGCTAAGTAAGCCGAAACTTCCATTCTCGCTAAATGATCTGCGATTTTTTAGTGACAGCCGGTCTTTTGCTGACCTTGTGGTTAAAACAACCGATACCACCTCAACAGAATATAAAGGCGTTAAATATTTGCAGCAGGCAAGCAGATTTCACCTTGAGCGCCATGATGATGAAGCCCTGGCTGACCTTGATTTGCAGCGGCTAAAGTTTTTGTACTCGCGATCAAATGTTGAAAAAAAAGAATCACTATACCTATCGGCCTTAAAGCAAATTGCGGAACATTTTTCAGCAAAACCGATCAGCAGCGAGGCGTTGGTGTTAGAAGGGCAATACTATCAGGGATTGGATAGTTTAACGATGGCGTATGGGTTTTTTAAAAACGCGGTTGCAGCATATCCAAATAGTTTGGGCGGGAAAAACGCGGCCACTTTGATGCGGCAGATAGAAGAAAAGGAGCTTTCGGCTACGGTGGAGGAAGTTAATATGCCGGGTAAGCCGATACTTGCCGTGCTGAATTACAAGAATATAACCGCTGTTAGGTTTGCGGTTTACCGCTTAAGCGAATCGCAGTTAAATAGTTATACAATTGGTTTTGGCACCGATTACTCCAATCTTGATCAATCAAAATATCGCCTTGAATTTCTAAAAAAACTTACTCCTGTTCAAACCAAAACAGTTTCATGGGCAGATCTGAAAGACTATAAAAAACACAGTTTAGAGTTTAAGATAGATCCGTTAAGCCCTGGTAATTATGTTTTATTAATTACAGATACAACGGGAAACTCAGAAAACCTGACCGGGCTAAGCAATTTCAGGGTAAGCGGATTAGCTTATAACATAAGGGTAAATCCGGACGATGCCATTGAGGTTAGGGTGATGGACAGGGAAACAGGAAAACCCTTAAGCGGCGTTAAAATAGATTTAAACAGCCGGAATAATAATTACAATAGCTCGACCAATAAGAGTGAATGGGTTATTACTGACGCCAACGGTACATCGGATCGGAATGGCTTATTCAGGTCGGATAAATTTTCGTCAGGATACGGAATGTCGGTGAGTTTAATAGCTAACGGAGATACATTGAAGGATAGATCGAAATATGTAAATGGCGCCCGTGATGATTCATCAGATGACGATACCCCCGATGACAAAACAGTTTTATTTACCGACAGGCAGATCTACCGGCCAGGGCAAACCATATATTTTAAAGCGTTGCAACTGCAAACCTTGCATGGTAAAAGCAAAATAATGCCCGGAAAAAATTTGGAGGTAGAGTTTTGGGATGCAAACGATAAACAAGTTTCGGCATTAAAATTAAAAACAAATGATTTTGGCACAGTAAGCGGCAGTTTTGTTATCCCGCAAAGCACATTGGGCGGCAATGTGGCTTTAAAAACGCAGGACGGCGAAATAGAAGTAAAAGTTGAAGAATACAAACGGCCTACTTTCCAGGTCAAATTTTTGCCCGTAAAAGAAAGCTATAAGCTAAATGATTCGGTTACTATTAAGGGGAATGTTACCGCTTTTTCGGGATACGGCCTATCACAAGCCAAAGTGGCCTATAACATCGTCCGCTCCCGGAACGGCAGCTTTTATAATTATAAATTTATTCGTGGTATACGTCGCCCCAATTATAATAATGATGTTGATACGGAGATCAAATCAGATACTATAACAACTGACGACCAGGGCCAATTTCAAATAAAGTTTAAGGCGGTAACTGCGGATTCAATAAATGAAAACGAGATAAATTACAATTATGCCATAAACGCCGATGTGACAGACGCGAGCGGTGAAACCCATTCGGGCGTAACAACGGTAATTATTGGCAATAACAATATTAAAATTGACAATTATTTACCTGGGCAGGTATTTGCAAAAGACTCGCTTAAAGAAGAGGTTAGAATTACCAACCTGAACGGGGAGCCACAAAAAGGAGAAATAAAAGTTGAAGTATATGCACTACAGAACCCAGACAGGGTTTTTAAAAACAGGCTGTGGCAGAGCTGTGATCAATTTATTATTAACAAAGCTGATTTTAGGGCTGATTTTCCCGGATATGCCTACGAAAGGGAAGACATGGTTGAGTTATGGAAAAAGCTGGACAAGGTAATTAACTTAAGCCTTAAAATTGACACTATAGAGCCCGGTGTCATCAATCTTGCTGCCTTGAGCAAGCAACCATCGGGGATGTACCAGGTGATCATTCGTGCCGGCAATGAAAAGGGCGACACCACTTCGGTAACTAAATATATTAATTTGATTGGCGGGCAACCTAAAATCATAAAGTTTAATGATTGGGTAATCCCTGTATTGAATTATGTAAAAGCAGGCGACACCGCATCTTTTTTTGTTGGGATAGACCAAAAAATCAACGTTTTGATGGAGCGCTATAGTGCGGCTAAACTGATCTCATCAAAATGGATGACAATTGAAAAAGGACAACAAAATATTAAGGTACCGACAGCTGATACGGATAAGGATGTGGCAGTTCAGTTTATGATGGTATATCAAAACAGGGTTTACAGCAGTTACCAGAAAATATACATTTCAAACCCGGATAAAAATCTCAAAATAAAATTCCTCACTTTCCGCAATAAACTGCAACCGGGCGAAAAGGAGCAATGGAAACTACGGGTGAGTAACCAAAATAATGAACAACAGGCAGCAGAAATGGTAGCCGGATTGTATGATGCATCCCTTGATGACATTACGCAGGCAACGAATTGGAAGGATGCACTTGAATTGGAGGGAAGAAGTTTGCCGAACTACTTTGTATGGAATGTTTGGGATTTTATAGGCCCGGTAAATACCTCGCCGGTAATTTACACGTATTACAATTATAGTTTGTTAAACCGGGATTATGAACACCTGAATATGTTTGGCTACAGCTATTATGGGGGGAATAATTTGGGCTATCAGAACTATCTGAAAAAAGTAAGCAGTGGTAAAAACAACGCCGATAATAATAAGCGCCTGCAGGAAGAGTACTTGAAAAATGCGGCACGTATAAAAAATGGCTATGATATCATTGGCAGGGTGATAGGCGCCGATGATAAATTGGAGATACCCGGCGTTTCGGTAAAAATAAAGGGAACCAATATTGGAACGATGACCAATTCAGCAGGGTATTTTAAAATACGCGTACCGATTAATGGAACACTGGTTTTTTCTTTTATAGGATATAAACAGCTGGAAGTTATAACAACGAAAACCGAAACTATTACAGTTACGCTGAACTCTTCTTCAAGTGCCTTGAACGAAGTGGTGGTAACTGCATACGGGGTGCAAAGGAAAATGGCGTCGCTATCTTATTCAGTCGTTAACATCCGCGGTAGCAGATCTGCTTCTGCAGATTCGGTAAGTACAGAATTAGAAGGCAAAATAGCAGGCGTTAGTGTTGTAATGCGCGAAATCACTACTAAACCAGGTGAAAAGTTCAATAAAGAATTGCTGATCAGGAAACCTATCATCCCCCGCACCAACTTCAACGAAACGGCCTTTTTTTATCCGCAACTGCAAACCGATGAAAAGGGGCAGATCCTTATCGATTTTACCATCCCAGAAGCACTTACCCGCTGGAAATTCAGGGCGCTGGCCCATACGCAGGATTTAAAGACCGGGTATATCGAAAATACGGTCGTCACCCAAAAACAACTGAGCATCAGCGCCAATACGCCAAGGTTTTTGCGCGAAGGGGATACCATTACCATTTCTGCGCGGCTGGCCAACTTAACAACGGGCACTTTAAAAGGCAAAGTGCAGATGCAACTGTTTAATGCTTTGAATATGCAGCCGGTTTCGCTGTTTGTGAAAAAGGCTGACGCGGAACAAACTTTTGAAGTTGCCGGGAATACTAATAAAGCGGTATCCTTTAAGCTGGTGATCCCTGCAGGGCTGGATGCTTTGGATTACAAGCTGATCGCCGATGCCGGAGAATTTACTGATGGTGAAGAAAATACATTGCCCGTGCTGCCCAACCGTACGCTGGTTACCGAATCGATGCCGATGATGGTACGGCCGGGGCAGACCCGGGATTTTACCTTTGATAAACTGGTGAATCAAAGCAGCACTACTTTAAAAAATAAAACACTCACCCTGGAGTACACGCAAAACCCGGCATGGTACGCAGTACAGGCGCTGCCTTATATGATGGAGTTTCCATATGCGTGTTCGGAACAGGTTTTCAGCAGGTATTATGCCAATAGCTTGGCAACGAACCTGGTCAACAAAATGCCGGCCATTAAACAGGTTTTTGAGCAATGGAAGATGAGCAACAGTACCGAATTGCTATCTAATCTTGAAAAGAATCAGGAATTAAAATCAACCCTGCTGGAAGAAACGCCCTGGCTGCGCGACGCAGTGAGCGAATCTGAACAAAAAAAGCGCATTGCCTTGCTGTTCGACCTGAATAAAATGAGCGATGAACTAAAAACAAATCTTGATAAATTGCAAAAAAGGCAACTACCCGATGGCAGCTTCACCTGGTTTGGCGGCGACAGGGGCGACCGCTACATTACCCAGCATATTGCCGAAGGCATGGGTGAATTATACCATTTGGGGATAGGAGCCGATGATGCTGAATTAAAACAAATTTCGGACAACGCCATCAAATATTTGGATGAACAAATACTATCTGGTGAAAAACTACGCAAGAAAAATAAAGATGGTATTTGGTTTTATGGCGACCTGGAGATCCATGCATGGTTTACCCGCAGCTATTTTTTAAATAAACCGCTAAATAAGGAACTGGAAGCTGCCCGTAACAACTATTTAAAATGGGCTTCGGTTGAATGGAAATTGAGGAATGTTTATGAGCAGGGGATGATCGCCTTAACGATGCACCGCTACAAAAAGCAAGATGTTACCGCGCAGATCGAACGCTCGCTGCTGGAAACTGCGCAGCAATCGGACGATTTGGGTATGTACTGGGCAAAAAATCAGCGGGGCTATTTTTGGTATGAATCGCCCATTGAAACGCAAAGTTTGCTGATTGAGTTGTTTACCGAGGCCGGTGATAACAGCAAAGCCGTTGATGAAATGAAGATCTGGCTGCTGCGCAATAAACAAACCAACGACTGGCAAACCACCAAAGCCACAGCCGCCGCCTGTTATGCCCTTTTGTTGAAAGGCAGTAACTTGCTGGCCGATACCGGTCAGTCGGTTATTAAACTGGACGGCAAAGCCCTTGAAGAATTAAAACCAGACATTAAAGCCGATGCCGGGACCGGCTACGTGAAGATCAGTTGGGCGGATGAACAAATAAAACCCGCAATGGGTAAAGTGGAGATCAAAAATAACAGTACCAATATCAGATGGGGCGCATTGCACTGGCAATATTTGGAGAACCTGGATAAGATCACTTCATCAGAAACCAATATCAAACTGGAAAGAAAATATTTTATCCAGAAACAAACTGATGCCGGGCCGGTATTAACCGCCGTTGATGCCACCCATCAACCCAAAACGGGCGACCTGCTAAAAGTGGTCGTCTACCTGAAAGCCGACCGCGATTTTGAATATGTGCAGTTAAAAGATATGCGCCCTGCGGGTACCGAACCGGTGGACGCTTTATCAACCTATAAATACCAGGATGGTTTGTACTACTACCAGGTTACCAAAGATGTGGCCACCAACTTTTTTATCAGTTATCTAAATAAAGGCAATTATGTTTTTGAGTACCAATTGAGGGTAGCACAGCCGGGCAACTTTTCAACAGGGATAACTGCCGCACAGTGCATGTATGCGCCGGAATTTAACGCACACTCGCAAGGCGGGCGGATGGTTATAAAGCCTTAAGGTGAACCGGGCACCCAAAAACGCCCAAAGGTGTGTTTTTTATCCCCGTGCTACTACGGAATTTGTTGCGTAAAACTACGTAATGTTTTACAGGAAAAAATTCGCTATTTGTTATTTGTGCGTTGAAAATGAGTTAATTATAAAAACAAATCCGGGTCAGTTGATTGCTCTTTCCGCCTTGGTTGGTTTGAAATAATGACTAATTAACATTAGTTTTAGCAAACTATTTTAAACCACAACAATTTAAAAACATGGAAAACAGAAAATCACCTATCACCGGCAAAGAGGGTAGCCCTATCGAATTGAAGAAAGCGGCCAGCTGGACAAAAAATTATCGCGAAAGACACCCCGGACAAGCCATCTCCCAGTTTTTTTGGAAAAGAGATACTCGAAAGAATCCTCTGTCAGCCCGATTGCCTGGGCATCAGGTTTTATTATGCCTATGATGAACCGGGAGCGGGAAGACCACATTTGATTATCACAGGCGTTATGGCCGATGGTACCGACCAGATCCATACAGAGCCATATGAAGTTGAAGCTGCCGTTGCACCAGGCGCTGAACCTGTTATGGGCGGACCTGCTCCAAAACTATACACCGTTGGCGAAATGTCAACCCCATGTCCTGGTTCTCCCGGATGCCCAACCAATGTTTTAACAGGATTAGAGTCCTAATATAATTTTATAAACCGGCTATGCCAGCAGCTTCTATTTTGGACTATTCTTCTACGATATCAGGTATTTTACCGGTATTAGCCTGGTTGTACAATTACAAAAACCTGGATAAAGTATTAAAAATTGCAGGTATATTTTTTCTGGTAGCGTTTTTAATCGATATCATTCTTGAACTAATGACAACGATGGGGGTGGTTAACAACATGCCCATGATACATCTTTTTATTGTAATCAATATTTTGTTTTTTACCGCTATTTATTACTATGCCTTTTTTAAGCCATCGGTAAAAAAAGCAGTTATTGTGCTGGCTGCGCTGGCACTGCTCATCGTTGTATTTAATATTATTTTTGTTGAAGGGATATGGGAATACCCGTCATTGTCCATTACGGTATTAAGTGTGTTGCTCATCTGTTTTTCGCTGGCTTATTTTTACCAGCTGCTAAACAGGCAGGAGTTTATACACATAGAGAAGCAGGGCTTGTTTTGGATAAACTCAGGCGTGCTTTTCTACTTTGCTATAAACATATTTTTGTTTATGCTTTTTAAACAGTTTAGCCAGGACGAGAAGCAGGAATACTATATGATACACAGCACCAGTAATGTCATTGCTAACATTTTATATACAGTTGGACTGCTTTGCAGACCTCAAAAAGTAACTTAATCCCCGTGCTGATTACGACTACGACCGAAAGTAATTTAGTACCGGTATTGATTACCGGTACCCTTGTAATTGTTATCCTGCTTATTTTTTTATTTTTTTTCGTGATCATCTATCAGCGGAAAATGATAAAGAACCAGGTAGAGTTACGCAAACTGCACGACGAAAAGCAAACAGGTTTGTTAAATGCGGTTTTTGAAGCACAGGAAGGCGAACGTAAAAGGCTTGCCGAAGATCTGCACGACAGTGTGGGGCAGGTGCTATCAGCCATAAAACTTAACCTGCACCGGTTGGAGAAAAACTGCACGACAGAAAGCTCGCAACCCCTCATGGCCGATACCCGTAAATTGGCTGATGAGTGTATTAGCGAGATCCGCAATATTATTCAAAACGTGCTGCCGCCCGTGCTAACTGATTACGGCTTGCTGGAGGCGCTTGAAGGGCTTTGTGTAAAGATTGAACAAAACACAGGTGTTAAGGTGAACCTGAAAAAAAAACTGAACGGGGTACGGTTTAAGCCCGAGATTGACCTTGCTTTTTACCGGATTGCCCAGGAATTGTTCGGCAATGCTATCAAACACTCAGAAGCTACGGTGATCCATTTAACGCTTACTACCCAGGATGGATGGCTGGTAATGGAATTTAAAGATAACGGAAAGGGCTTTGATATTAACAATGTAAAACATGGGTACGGCTTAAAAAACCTGGAAAGCCGCGTAAAATTGATCAACGGAGAAATTAATATTTATACAAAGCCTCAAAGCGGCTCGATTACTATTATTAGAGTAGTGTTGCCAAGCGAGGGTAATTAGTTATATTTATTGAATTCTTTTTATAACGATATGAAAAAGATCAGGTTAGCTATAGCAGACGACCATAAAATCTTCAGGAACGGGTTAAAGGCTACGCTTGAAGATTGTGCCGATTTCGATTTGGTAATGGAAGCATCCAATGGCAAGCAATTAATTGCCCAGCTTGCAGCCACAACTCCGGATGTTATTTTGATGGATATTAAGATGCCCGAAATGGACGGCATACAAACCACTACATACGTTAAACAACATTTTGGCCACATCAAAGTGCTGGCACTATCCATGTTTAACGAGGATAAGTATATTGTGGATATGATGAAAGCGGGCGCATCAGGCTACCTGCTTAAAAATGCCGAGCCGGAGGAGATCATAGAAGCGGTATCAACTGTATTTACAAAAGATTACTACTTTAACGAGCATTTGTCTATCACGCTGATAAAACAACTGGCGGGCAATACACAAACCGGCAATGCACCGCAATCGCTGGCTGATTTTAATGAACGCGAAATAGAGGTTTTAAAACTGGTTTGCCAGGAATGCTCAAACCAGGAAATAGCCGATAAAATATGTCTCAGCGTTCGCACGGTTGAAGGCTACCGCGCCCGCCTGTTCGAAAAAACACGCTCAAAAAACCTTGTTGGCCTGGTGATATTCGCGGTGAAGACGGGGATTATTAGTGTGTGAGTTGTGAATAGTGAGTTGTGAATAGTATAATTGACCACACTCACTCTATTCAACCTGTGTTGCTGCCGGATGGATTATGACGCAGTTTATGTGTGCCGCCCCCTACTCACTACTGACTACTCACCACTCACCAACTCAGACTTCCAAAGAAACCTTCTCCCCAATCTGCTGCCTCCACATGGCATAGTACAGCCCTTTTTGAGCCAACAGGTCATAATGCTGGCCCGATTCGATGATATGGCCTTTTTCGAGCACAAAGATCTTATCGGCATGCATAATAGTCGACAGCCTGTGGGCGATGAGTATAGTAATATGGCTCACCGATTCGGATACATCACGGATGGTATCGGTAATTTCTTCTTCAGTAATGGAATCAAGCGAAGAAGTGGCTTCATCGAACACTAAAATATCCGGTCTGCGCAGCAATGCGCGTGCGATGGAAAGACGTTGCTTTTCGCCCCCCGAAACTTTTACACCACCCTCACCTATGACGGTGCTGAGGCCTTTGTCGGCCCGTGCCAGCAGTGTTTGGCAGGCGGCGCGTTGTAACACATCCATACATTCTTCGTCAGTAGCGCCGGGACGCACAAACTGCAGGTTTTCGCGTATGGTGCCCGAAAATAGCTGGGTATCCTGCGTTACAAAGCCAATTTTTTCGCGCAGCTGATCAAGGTCGATTTCCTTGCTTAAAATGTTGTTGTATAAAATATCGCCTTCAAGCGGCTGGTATAGGCCAACCAAAAGTTTAACTAAAGTTGTTTTGCCTGAACCCGATGGGCCAACAAAAGCAATGGTTTCGCCGCTGCTTGTTTCAAAATTAATATGGTTAAGCGCGTTGCGGTTTGCTGTTAAATGTTTAAAGCTTACGTTATCAAAGGTAAGTTGGCTCACTTTTTCCAACAGTACAGGTTTTTCGGGCTTTGGATCGATGGGCGTGTTGATAATGCCCTCAAAATTTGCCAGGGAAACTTGCGCCTCGCGCCATGATTGGATCACGGTGCCTAATTCCTGCAAAGGGTTAAACAGGAAGAAAGAGTAGAATAAAAACATCAAATAGTTACCAGGCGTTAGTGTACCCTTAAAAATCAATACCAGCAAAACCAACACCATACAACTGCGGACAAAATTTACCGTGGTACCCTGTACGAAACTCATGCTCCGCACATATTTTACTTTTTTTAATTCAAGGTCGAGAATTTTGTAGGTGGTATTATTTAAGCGTTCAATTTCCTGTTTTACCAGGCCCAAACTTTTAACCAGTTCGATATTCCTTAATGATTCGGTAGTAGAACCGGCAAGCGCCGTAGTTTGCGATACGATATTTTTTTGGATAGTCTTTATCCGCTTGCTTAAAGCCATGCTTACAAACATAATGATGGGAATAGCAGCAAAATAGACCAGCGTTACCATATAGTTTACCTTTAGCGAATACACGATTACGAATACCATCCCGATCAGACTCACAAAAAGGACACTGATAAAGGAGGTGATGAATTTTTCGCTATCCAACCGCACCTTTTGCAGGATGCCCAGCGTTTCGCCGCTGCGCTGGTCCTCAAAAACCTGGTAAGGCAACTCGAGGGAGTGTTTAAGGCCGTCGGCATACATTTCGGCCCCTGTTTTTTGGGTAATGATATTGGTGAAATAATCCTGAAAGTTTTTGGCGATGCGCGATACCATGGCTGCGCCCACCGCTAAACCAATCATGCCCAAAGCACCATAAAAACGGTAATCAAAAGAGTGTACCTGGTGATCTTTAGGAACAATATATTTATCCATTATTTTCCCGGTGATCATTGGATCGAGGAGTGAAAAGCCGATGTTAAAACCCGCAAGTACAAGGGCAAGGACAACCACCCAGCGGTGTTTTTTTAGATATGATAGGAGTATGTTCATGCTGAATATGAGTGTTTTTCAACAAAAATAAAAAAGCAAACGGGTAAAATAGCGCGTTCGGTTTAATTTGACATTTTGACTATTTTTGGGTTTAGGGTAATATCTTTAGGTTAATAGTGAAAAATAAGGTCTCTTTGCGGGCTTTGCGCCTACTCCGCATACTCTGCTGTTATTTTTTACCACGGAGGTCACGGAGGAATTCACAAAGAGCACAAAGATTTATATCCGATATAAATTCATAAAAAAAGCCAACTCAATTACGAAATGGCTTCTTTGTAAAATATTTTTATATGAGCTCTATACTGTCATGATATCTTTTTCTTTTGCTGCCGAAAGATTATCCACTTTAATAATATAAGCATCAGTTAATTTTTGAACTTCGGCTTCACCAACTTTCATTTCATCTTCCGATACACCTTCAGCCTTCAGTTTCCTGATCTTTTCGTTAGCCTCTTTCCGGATATTGCGGATTGCAATTTTCCCGGTTTCGGCTTCTGCTTTGGCTTTTTTTACCAGGTCGCGGCGGCGTTCTTCGGTTAACGGCGGTACATTGATGCGGATAATAACACCGTCATTTTGCGGGTTAACGCCCAGGTTGGCTTCCATAATGGCTTTTTCAATAGGCCCCAGCAACGATTTTTCCCATGGCTGTACTACAATGGTACGGGCATCGGGAGTGTTTACGCTGCCCACCTGGTTTAACGGGGTTGGGCTGCCATAATAATCAACATAAATATCATCCAGCATGGAAGGGCTTGCCTTGCCGGCACGGATCTTTAATAATTCACCGTCGCAATGGTCAATGGCTTTGTCCATGTGTGCTTTGGCATCGGTAACTTGTTTTTTAATGAGTTCGCTCATCGCTTCAGAATTTTGACAAAAATAGTAAAAAGGTTCAATTTATAATTACTATTTGCTGAACGATGGAATGAGGGAAAAAGTGTAGGGGCAATCACCTCATCAAAAATTAATCCTTAAATGATCAATATTTTTTTATTGTCTACGTTATCCGGTCACCCCATTTTGATCAAACAAATAATCATCTCATATCCAAATACTTTCGAAACATTATCCAATTCCACCGGTTGTATAAACATGAGAAGTTTAGTTTATATTATAGTGGTTGTGCTGTTCATCAGTTGGCTGCTCGGAGGCTTTGCCTTCCACGTGGGCGGCGATGCCATCCACATCATCATTGTGATAGCCGTTATTTTGTTATTATTTAACCTTTTTGGCAACCATTCCGACTCGTACAGGCGCAGATGGTGGTAAACCATTTACCTTTTTTTTTAATTCAGGATAGATTTTAGCGCCTCGCACAATACCCCTATCTCTTCTATTGTATTATAATAATGTAGAGATGCCCGCACAATACTGGTGAGATGATGTTTATTCATATAAAAAAGAGTTGAAACAGCTTTGCCTACGGATACATTTATTTGTTTTTCGGCCAGCAGGCTTTTTATCACCGGGCTATCAATTCCGTTTACCGAAAAGGTTACGATACCGCATTTTTGATCGCCAATGTCGTGAACGGTTATGCCGTCGATTTTCTCCAGTTGACTGCGCAGCAAGTCAGCTAAGTATTGTACGCGCTGCCAGATCCTGTCCACACCAATATCAAGTGCATACTCAACCGCCTTGCCGAGGCCGAGGATAAGGGCGCGATTTTTTTCGTATAGCTCAAAACGGCGGGCATCGTCGCGCACTTTAAAATCGTTTTCGGTAACAATGGGTGCGGTTGAACCATCAAGAAAGATGAGTTTCAATTGATCCTGCACAGCTTTCCGTACAAATAAAAAACCTGTCCCCCTGGGCGCCCGCAGGTATTTGCGACCGGTTACCGCCAGCATATCGCAGCCGATCTCCTTTACATCCACCGGTATTTGCCCGGCGCTCTGGCATGCATCAACCAAATATAAAATACCATGTTTACGGGCTATTTTACCGATTTCCACAATAGGGATCATTCCTCCGGCAGTGGATGGGATATGCGTAACCGCGATGAGTTTGGTTTTTGGCGAAATGGCTGCTTTAAGGGCCTCCAGCGAAAAGTTTCCCTGTGCGTCATTGGGGATCACTTTAATTTCAATACCTAACGTCTTTTTGGCGTTCAGCAGGCCTATCAGGTTGGTTACATATTCCATTTCGCAGGTGAGCACCACATCGCCGGGTTTAAAATCGATACCGTTAAAAGCCAGGATCCAGGCAGTGCTTGCATTTTCAACCAGGGCAATCTCATTCTTTCCGGCATTGATGAGGCGCGCCACAAGGGTGTAGGTATTATCCAATTGATCCTTGTATCTGGCTTCTGTTTCGTAACCGCCACATGCAGCTTCTTCATTTAAATAGCTGATAACCGTTTCAACCACCACATTGGGCGGCAGGGAAGATCCGGCGTTGTTGAAGTGGATCTTTTTGGCTGTTCCTTTTGTTGCGGCCCGGAGTTGCTTTATTTCCTGTTCGCTGATTAAAGTGGTTTCCATATTTATTGTTTGAATGCTTATTGCAAAGTAAAAGTTTATACAAACAATAAAACAGATGCAGAATTTATGACTTTGAGCATAACAGATTGTCTTTTTGCCGCCTTAATACTTAACGATAAAGACTTCAAACTTTTAAATAAAGATTTATTATTTTTGACCCATCAAATAAAAAAATATATGGATTTTCCGGCTGGATTAAAATACACCAAAGACCACGAGTGGATTAAAGTAGAAGGCAATGAAGCTACAATTGGCATCACAGAATTTGCGCAGCGCGAATTGGGTGATATTGTTTATATTGACATCAACGCGTTGGGTAAAGAAGTTGCCAAAGATGAAGTTTTTGGTACGATTGAAGCGGTTAAAACCGTTTCGGACCTGTTTATGCCGGTTGCCGGTACCATTACAGAGCTTAATCCCGCACTCGACAAGGAGCCCGAGCTGGTTAATTCTGATCCTTACGGAGAGGGTTGGATGGTTAAAGCTACCCTGAATGATGCTGCTGACCTTGAGAGTTTGCTATCAGCTGAAGCCTACCAATCATTGATAGGCGTTTAACGGTGGCGTTATAAAATATTACAGGCCCGCCATTTTTGCGGGCCTTGCTTGTTTTTGGCTGAATAGCCGGTGTCATAAGCGGTATCCGGCGTGCTTATCACCTAACCTGTAGTAAGCAGGCAACAATTCATCCATATAATATCGTATAACAATTGGTAATAATTGTTGCGGTGTTTTATGTAATATGGTAAGCCAGCCTGAGTTATTACATTTAACTGCTTATACGTAAGCCGGGAATTCTGTAAGGATATTTAACGAACTTTTGCATCAATAACCTGTAGGGAGTAAATTATGATAAAGAATGCGCTAATAATTATTGGGTTACTGGGTTTGATCTCGCTGTCTTCCTGTGGCATTTTTAAAGGCTGCGGGTGCCCGAAATTTGGATCGGTAAAAACCCATACGCCCCAAAAAGCCGTATATCACAGTTAAAAAATGACTTTGCGCACATTTAAATGTGACAAACATCACGTAATCTTATTTGGATTAAATTTAAATAAGCTATATCTTTGACTAAGATTTAAAATAATTATGACGCTTTCAGAACTTATACCAGGCGAAATGGGAATTGTAAAAGAGTTTACAGACCTTGAAATGTCAGTAAAATTGATGGAAATGGGATGCCTGCCCGGCGAACAAGTTACTGTAGCGCGTATAGCTCCTATGGGCGACCCGATTGCCATCAACGTTTCGGGATACCAGCTAAGCCTTCGTAAATTTGAAGCATCGACCATTGTTTTGCAGTAGTTTTTAATCCCTTGAAAACCGATCTGAGAGTTGCACTTGTAGGAAACCCAAACACCGGTAAATCAACTCTTTTTAATACATTAACCGGTTTAAATCAAAAAATAGGAAATTTTCCCGGGGTAACTATTGATAAAAAAACGGGCTATTGCACGTTGCCCGACGGGCGTACCGCCGAAATTATCGACTTACCCGGCACTTACAGCCTCTACCCGAAAAGCCAGGACGAATCTATTGTATTTTCCATATTGGCCGATAAGGCCAACCCGCTTACTCCCGACCTCGTTGTTGTTATTATCGATGCCACTAACCTGAAAAGGAACCTGTTGCTTTATACGCAGGTTGCCGATTTGAAAATACCGGTCATCGTCGCTTTAAATATGATGGACCTTGCGAAAAAGAACAACATCGAAATAAACGTTGATCTTTTTGCCAAAAAACTGGGTGTGCCGGTTGTTCCTATTGCGGCCAGGAAAGGCGAGGGGATTGAAAAATTGAAGGAGGCGATAGCCTTTGCCAATAAAATTGCTTTGCAGGCTGAATCAATTGATGTAGAGGCTATCGCCCCGGAGCTAATCGCGCAGATCAGCAGCGAGTTTAAAATTGAAAACCCATATTATGCCTTACAGCTTGCCCACCAGCACGAGACTATAAAATTTATTTCGGCAAGTGAAAGCGACCGCATAGAAGAACTGGAGCATAAATTTTCTTTCCATTCGCAAAAAGCGCAGGGTAAAGAAACGATAGCCAGGTATAATTTTATAAATGAGCTGCTTTATGATACGATCGAGATCCCTGAAACCGCTAAAGACGAAACTGTAAGTAATAAAATAGACAAAGTGCTTACCCACCGCGTTTTTGGGCTGTTCATATTTTTGGGTATCCTTTTGTTTATGTTCCAGTCGATATTTGCCTGGTCAGCCTACCCAATGGAACTCATAGCCGATGCCTTTGTTTGGGTGCAAAATGCCTTACATAGCCTGCTGCCCGCCGGCCCTTTAACAGGGCTTGTTGTTGACGGTGTTATCGGCGGCTTAAGCGGCGTAATGGTGTTTATCCCACAGATCGCCATCCTGTTTGCCTTTATTTCTATTTTGGAAGACACGGGTTATATGTCGAGGGTTACGTTTATGATGGATAAACTGATGCGCAAGGTTGGCCTCAACGGTAAATCGGTTGTACCGCTGATCGGCGGTTTTGCCTGTGCGGTGCCATCTATCATGAGCACGCGTACCATCGAAAACTGGAAGGACCGGATGATCACCATAATGGTAACGCCATTGGTAACCTGTTCGGCCAGGTTGCCTATTTATACTTTACTGATAGCGCTGGTTGTACCTAACCGGAATGTATGGTGGATTTTTAACATGCAGGGCCTTGCCTTAACGGGGATGTATATTTTTAGTTTGATCTCGGCGGTGGTTGTTGCTTTTGTATTTAAACTGATATTAAAAGGACGCGAGCGCGGGTATTTCATCATGGAGCTGCCCGTATACCGCATGCCCCGCTGGAACAATGTAGCCTATAGCATGTACGAACGCTCAAAAACCTTTGTAGTACAGGCAGGCAAGGTGATTATTGCAATTTCGGTGATATTATGGGTTTTGGCCTCCTACGGCCCCGGCGACCGTTTTACAAGGATCGAACAAAAATATAGCCAGCCGCAATACCGGCATGAACTTAAACCTGATGAACGCGTTAAAGCTATCAATTCTGAAAAATTGGAAAACTCCTACGCCGGTGTATTGGGCCATGTTATTGAGCCAGTAATAAAGCCACTTGGTTTCGACTGGAAAATAGGCATCGCCCTTATCACGTCATTTGTCGCCCGCGAAGTTTTTGTAGGCACTATGGCCACTATTTACAGTGTGGAAGGCAGTGCCGAAAAAATGGAAACGGTACAAAAGAAAATGAAATCGGCGAAAGACCCGCAAACAGGGCAGCCGGTATTTTCACTTGCTGTTGCATTTTCACTGATGATGTTTTACGCCTTCGCCATGCAATGCGCCAGCACCGTTGCCGTGGTGTATCGCGAAACCAAAAACTGGCGCTGGCCGGCTGTGCAGTTTGCTTACATGACGGTTTTGGCTTATGCGGCAAGTTTTATTGCTTACCATTTGTTGAAATAACGGGCGGTAATCCATTACTTGTCCGTCTTTTAAAAGCTAAAGTCTTTTCCGGAACTGTAAATCCAGGCGCCTTTGTCGTTTAAAGTATAAAATTTTATGGTCCGTCCTTTCAGCACGCCCATAGTGCCGGTTTTTACAAAACATATATCATCAATATCATCAGGGCTGATAAAATTCCTGGCTGCAATATATATCCAGGTGCCCTGGCTGTTTATCGAATAAAATTTAATCTTTCTTCCTTTTCTTAACGCGATATAGCTACTCATCGGACTAAATGCTC
>Ga0206965_10012_pt2 | contig 58185 bp, 37 predicted proteins | sample Alteio_BWOrgHeat_26_FD_152973 | JGI IMG/M metagenome (GOLD analysis project Ga0206965, IMG submission 152973) | Enriched cells from forest soil in Barre Woods Harvard Forest LTER site, Petersham, Massachusetts, United States -... | ecosystem: Environmental > Terrestrial > Soil > Temperate forest >...
GTGCATAGACATGAAAGTACTATTTGCCATTTAAGCGCAAAACTGAAAACTTATGGTTTCAAAACTGCTTCATCCAAACATTTTTGCAGTATGCTTGCAAATATTTTATCGTTGGGGGCTTTAAATATGGTATTGTGTTCGCCAGGTATTTTGTGTATCCTCACACCTTTAAGTGCATAGGGTTTCCATCCAAGATTTTCAAAGTCATCCATATAAAAAGTTCTGTTCTCAGCTCTGAATACATCAACCGTGATATCATATGGCTTAAGCTGGTAATATTTTTCAGCATATTCATTCATCACATCTACTTTATTTGAATAGCCGAAGATACCTGTCTGGGTTTGGTTTTTGCCATACCTTAAATTCCAGTAATAACGAATAAACCTGCGCTTGACATTGGTGCCGGTATTCACCAAAGTGTACCGGAAGCCATTACTGAAGGCAAAGGTATAAGCGAAGCGTTTGATAAAAAATTTCCCCCTTTTAAACAGTTTTAACAAAGCCGGGTCATAGTGCGGCGAGCGGTAGGCATAGGTGTCAAACATAGCGAGCATTTTTACCTCTTTGCCTAATGCTTCCAATTGCCTTGCCATCTCAAAAGCGATGATCCCGCCAAAAGAGTATCCCGCTAGCGCATAAGGTCCGCTCGGGTTTTGCTCAATTATTGCTGCAATATAATGCGCCGCTATATCTTCAATCTTATCCAGTGGTTCATCAACGCCATCCAATCCTTTTGCCTGCAATCCATAAACCGGCTGATCGGGCGACATGTTCATTGCAAGAGTATTAAATAATAGTACATTTAAGCCGGCGCCGTGTACCATATACAAAGGCATTTTATTTCCTTTAGGCTTAATTGGTACCAGCGAATCCCAGGTAATTGATTTTCCCGGCTCAAACAATTGTGCCAGTCTTTCAACTGTGGGCGATTCAAATAAAGTAGCGAGCGGCAGGCGTTTCCCGGTTTCTTTTTCGATGCGGCCCATAATCTTCACCGCTATCAGCGAATGTCCGCCCAATTCAAAAAAGTTGTCGTGTACGCCAATTTTTTTAACACCAAGGTATTCTATCCAAATGTTTGTTAAAATCTTTTCTATATCGGTCCTCGGGGCTACGTAAATATGTGTTTCTTCGGTAATAACCGCGCCATGTTTGGCCAATGCCTTTCGGTCAACTTTTCCATTGGGAGTTAACGGCATAGCCGGGATAGTGATAAAGTTATCAGGAACCATATAGTCCGGTACTGACTTTTTCAACGATTCTTTCCAGTTTTGTACCTGGGCTGCTGTATTTGCAGTATTTTCGGGGTCAAGCACAACAAAAGCAACCAGTTTATCAACTCCTAACTGATCAGGCCTTGCGATTACAACAGCCTCTTTGATATCATTTTCTTTCTCAAGCTGAAATTCAATTTCACCAGTTTCAATCCGGTAACCCCTTATTTTTACCTGGGCATCCATGCGGCCAAGGCATTCAATCTCGCCATTGTGCATAAATTTGCCTAAATCGCCCGTGCGGTACATTTTAGTGCCGGGTACTTTGCTAAATGGGTCGTCAAGGAATTTTTCCGCGGTTAATTCAGGGCGGTTTAAATAACCTTTGGCAACGCCATCGCCGCCAATATAAATTTCACCCGCAACACCGGGGGCAAGCGGTTTTAAAAATTTATCTAAAATATAAATAGAAGTATTGTTAATGGGCCTGCCTATCGAAATAACTTTATCATCTGTAGTCAGATGTTTTATGGTCGACCATACAGTTGTTTCGGTTGGCCCGTAAACATTCCATAGCGAAGAAGCCCGCGTTAAAAGTTTTTGCGCAAGGTCCTGCGGAAGTGCTTCGCCTCCGCAAATTACTTTTATTGGATTTTTTTCGCTCCAGCCGGCTTCCAGCATTATCCTCCAGGTGTATGGGGTAGCCTGCATTATAGTTACATCATCTTTCTTAATAATATCCAGCAGTGCATGGCCATCCTTTGCGGTGGCGCTATCAACCAGTACTATTTCGGCCCCGGTTATCAGGGGTAAAAATATCTCCAGCCCTGCAATATCAAAACTGATGGTAGTAACAGCCAGCAATTTATCATTGCCTGTAATACCCGGCGCCTTTTGCATGCTGATTAAAAAGTTTACCAGGTTGTGGTGGGCTATCTGAACTCCTTTTGGATTCCCGGTTGAGCCAGAAGTATACAGTATGTAAACCAGGTTGTTGTCGTCAACAACAACTTCCGGATCAGTTGTGTCATATTCAGCGAGATTTTGCCACTCATCTTCTAAAATCAATTCTTTAGCACCCGATTCGTAATGGCCTTTATATTTAAGTGAGGTTAATAAAACCACAGCCTTTGAATCTTCAAGCATGTAATTGATGCGGTTCAGCGGGAACTGCGGATCAAGCGGAATGTATACTGCGCCGGTTTTCATTATTGCTAACAGTGATACCAGCATCTCTACTGACCTGTCGAGCGCAAATGCCACGCAATCCGCTTTTTTAACGCCATTTTTTATTAACAGACGGGCCAACTGGTTAGCTTGCCTGTTCAATTGTTTATAGGAGATCTTTTGTTCCCCAAAAGTTATGGCGGTTTTATCTGGGATTGTTTCGGCTTTTTCTGAAAATAATTGATGTACAGGGGTATACATTGGATAGGGGTATTTGGTATTATTCCAGGTGTTTAATTGTTTTTGTATTTCTCCGGCATTTAAAACAGGAATGTTTTTAATTAATATTTCGGGTTCTTTAACTATTTCATTAAGCAAAAATTCAAAACCATCCGTCATTCGTTTGATGGTTGCAGACTTGAATAACTGTGTATTATACGACCATTCAAGAGTCGGGGCTTCCTCATGCCCCGCTATATTCAAAAATAACTCAAAATTTTCAAATTCCCTCGGGTTACTGATCAATCTGTGCTGTAGTCCATAAAAAGCGACATCATTATCCAGGCCCATATCAATATTAAACATTACCGGCACCAATGGAATTCGGGATGAATCGCGGGTGATGTTTAATTTTTTCAACAAGCTTCCAAATGTATATAACTGATGGTCATAGGCGTCAAGTACATCCGATCTCCGCTGTTTAAGATAGTTTTTGAAAGATAGATCCCCTTTTGGGAAGCTTCGCAAAGCAAGCAGGTTTACGCAATGGCCAACAAGGCGGTAGTTATCTGTGGCGGGTTGCCCTGCGGCAGGCAGACCCACTATTATTTCGTCCTGCCCGGTTAACTGTTGTAAAAAAAACCTCGAAGGCTGCCAACAGGGTTGTAACGAAACTGCTTCCGGTACTTTTTCCCAGTTTTTTAACTCCATTTGCCAGGGTGCTGTTTAATGTATAATCCTCCCGGTGACTTTTATAGGTGCGCAGGGCCGGGCGGGGGAAATCTACAGGAATGTTCAACGTATGTTCGCTTCCTTCAAATTGCTTTATCCAATAATCTTCAGTTTCTTTAAAAGACTCGCTTTTAGATAAAGCGGTTTCTGCTATGGCATAGTCAGTGAAAAGTGGCCCTTTTGGCAGGTTAATATATTCGCCTTTAGTATATGCCGAATAAAGCTGGCTCAGATCCTGCATCATAATGCCGATCGACCAGCCATCACATACAATGTGATGAACAACAAAGGTTAGATAGTGTTCTTTATCGCTTAATTTGAATAAAGATGTTTTAAAAAGCGGCCCGTTGATCAGGTCGAACGGAGTAAGGACGTATTGTTTATTGTAGGCTTTAATATAGGCCTCCTGCTGTTCAGCTGTTTTTAACGAGATATCATGAAAATCAACATCCAGGGTTACGTTTTTAAATACGCAGATATGTGTACCGTCACCGCTGAAAGTCATTTTTAGGGCCTGGTGCATGTTTACTACATCCTGCAAAGCGCGAAACATGGCATCCTTGTTAAAGTCGCCGGTTAACACGATAGTAAAGCTCTCATTGAAAGCACAACTTGCATCTGCATCGCCGATAAGGCATGAAGCCCATATTTCCGTCTGCGACTCTGTTGCAGGGGCTATCAGTTCGATCTCAGGTCCGTCGAACGGATCAAATTCAACCGGGTTTGTTTCATAAACCGGGCTAATATTTTTTAGCAAAGCCTCCGCTTCGTGTACTGAAACCGTAATTTCGGGTTCAGCGAAGGGATCAAACTCCACCGGCCTTATGTCAATCACTGAATTAGATGTTTCCAAAATTAATTACCGTTTAATTTAACCTGTAAATATTTACCGGGATTGTTTATATCGCTGATAAACCAGCCGGGGTTGCCGTCCTTATCGCGGCCAAGCCTGGCCCCGGGGAACAACGATTCCATTAACTGGTTTGATTCTTCTTTTATGGGCGCGGCGGGTCTTTTTGATGGCAAAAAGCCCGACGCGATTAGCTCACTAACACTTTCTCTGAATTTTGCGATGATCTGATCAACATCCTGTCTGGTGTGCGATTCGGTTAAGAAGCAGGGGAAAAGGTCCCAGATGTGGATGCCTTTTTCGCGCATCAGCGTAAACAACAGTTCACCGTATGGCAATTCATCTTTGAATTTTATTTTCCATAATGATCCAAATGAAGGGATATACATGGGTACACCTTCTTTTTCGCAAATGGCATTTAATTCAGTTGCCAGGTATTGCGTCATCGAGTTTAAGCCTTGTTGCAATGCGGGACCTTTTTCCTTCATATATTCCAATGAAGCTTTGCCTGCTGCAAGCGCTAAAGGATGACGTACAAACGTTCCGGCAAAATAAGTTACGCCAGCTTCGGGTTGCGAGTCATCGCCATATTGCCAGAAACCGCCGTCCAGAGCGTCCATATATTTTTTAATACCGGCAATGGCGCCAATCGGCATACCACCACCAATAACTTTTCCATAAGTGCCAAGGTCAGCTTTAACGCCGAACATGGCCTGTGCACCTCCGGGGTGCATCCTGAAGCCGCTGATCACTTCGTCAAATATTAGGCAGGTGTCAGATGCCTGGGTGATTTGTCTTACTTTTTTAAGGAATTCAACCGGCTGAAACTCCGGGCGGCGCGATTGTACCGGTTCAACCAGCACAGCTGCCAGTTCGTGTGCACGTTCCTGGATGATCCTTAACGTTTCATCAGTTCCGTAATCCAGTATCAGCATATTCTGAACAACCTCCGGCATAATGCCCGGTGCTGCGGGGATGGTTTTTAATTTTTTTGTACCGCGAACAATCACTTCATCATTGATGCCATGATATGATCCGCTGAAAGCAACGATTAGTGTACGACCGGTTACGGTGCGGGCAATACGCATCGCACCTAAAACAGCCTCGGAGCCGGTATTACATACTGCGGCCCTGTCGAAGTTGGTTAATTCGCTGATCAAACGGCAAACATCACCAGCAAGTTCATGCTGCGGGCCAATTTCGTAGCCGTTTTCAACCTGCTGCAATACTGCTTTTTTCAATATATCCACCTGGTAACCAAGGAAATTGGAGCCGAAACCATTCAAGGCATCAATATATTCGTTGCCGTCTATATCCCAAACACGCGCACCTTTTGAACGGTTTACCACTAATGGATAAACAATCTCTTTGGTTAGAGGCCTGAAACCACTAACTACACGTGGATCAGCCATATAAGCACGATGCTTTTGTGTATAGGCCTTGCTTGAACCTGTTTTTTTGTTATAACGAACAGTAAGGTCGCTTAAAAATGATTGCTGTTTTTCGGTTAAACCCTGTACTTGTTTTTCAATACGTGCGGTAGCGCCGAATGGTTTTTTAACCTCAACCTGTTCTTCGGGTGTAAGGTCGTACTGAATCTTTGATACAGCAGGTGTTGCCACGGGTGCCGCTACAGGTGGTGTTTGACTTACCGGCGCGGCGGATGGTGTATTTTGTAATGCTGACAATTGCGAAGCCAGCATTTGTATCTGTTGTGCGATCAGGTCCAATTCCGGGTTAGCTGCCTGGGTAGGAGCCAGAGTAGGCGCTGGTATTGCAGGAGCGCTGTATACCGGTTGCTGGTGGCTGCTTACCGGTGCTGCCTGTGGTCGATATGCTTCGGCGGGTAAACTGGCGTCAAGGTATTCAGCGAGGGTTTGAATTGTATTGTAATCCTCAAACAATTTCCTGAACGTGATAGGAACGTTAAACTCTTTTTTGAGGTTAGTCGCTATCTGCGTAAGCAAAAGGGAATCAAAGCCGATCTCCACAAAATTTACGTTCGTAGCGGTCGTATCTATTTCAATGCCCGAGGCATCTTCAAAAAGCTCCCTTAGTTTTTCAGTTAGTAATTCTTGTCTCATCAGCGGATTTTCAATAGTTATATTTTTTGTTTCCAGTTCGGTTTGCGGTATTTCAACGGCGGTGACGATTGGTTGCTGTGGCACCGCCGCATCAAGCCAGTATCGTTTTTTATCAAATGCATAGGCCGGTAAATTCAGCTTTAATCTTTTTTGGCCATGGTAAAAAGCTTTCCAATCCGGCTCGATACCACTTAGCCATATTTGGCCTAACGCCCTTAATACGGAATAATACTCCGTAGTTGTTTCATTTTTTTCAAAACCTGGTAGTATTGCGATAGTTTTGTTACTAACTTGCTGCTTTGAAAGCGTTGCCAGTACCGTTCCGGGGCCAACTTCAAGCAATAAACGACCGTCACTTTCCTGCAGTGTATCTACCGCATCGGCAAACCTTACGGTTTTGCGCAAATGCTGCGCCCAGTACGATGGATCGGTTGCCTCTGCTTCGCTCATCCAACTACCGGTTACAGTAGATACTACCGGCTTAACAGGAGGGTTTAATTTTAAGGTTTTAACCACATCCTCGAAAGGTTTAACAATTTCGTCCATCATTGCCGAGTGGAAAGCATGGCTGGTATGCAGCAAGCGACCCGGAATTTCAATTTCCTCCAGCCTTGATGCAAATGCTTCAATCAATTTATCAGGCCCGGCCACAACACACAGTTTGTTGCTGTTGATAGCCGCTATGCTCAGCCCTTCAGGCAAAATGGTTTGTAACTGGCGGGCATCTGTCCTAACAGAGAGCATGCTCCCCTTTTCTACTTCGCTCACCATACGGGCGCGGGTAGAGATTAACAGCAAAGCATCTTTTAAGCTAAATACGCCTGCAAAATGCGCTGCAACAAATTCGCCAATGCTGTGCCCCGTGAAAATGGTAGGCTCAATGCCCCAGCTCATCCATAGTTTGGCCATGGCATATTCCATAATAAATATGGCCGGCTGGGTATAAAACGTATTTTTTATTTTTTGTGCCGATGTTTCATCAACTACCGGAGGATAAATCACCTCCATAATCTGAGCCTGCGGCGTATCTTTCAGTAATTCAATACACTCATTTACGGCAGCTGCAAAAACAGGTTCGTTATCATACAATTCCCGGCCCATATTCACATACTGCGAGCCTTGCCCCGGGAACATAAAAACAATTTCGGAGGCTTTTGAACTGAGTTTTTTATAGGTTGATGCCTCAATATTTTCGGCAGCCAATTTGGACGATAGATCCTTAATATCAGCAGCAATCACAAACCTACGCTGGTTAAAATCGGCACGGGTATTTTGTAAAGTATAAGCGATATCGGCAACATTAATATCCTGATGTTCTTCTGCAAAACCCGCAAGTTTTTTGGCATAGTTGCCCAAACTGCTTTCTGTTTTTGCGGACCAGGTGATTAGCGATTGCGGTTTTGATACGCCCGATAATACCGGGGCATTTTCAAACTCCTCTAAAACGACATGTACATTGGTACCACCTACGCCAAAAGAACTTACTCCGGCACGCCTTATCTGATCTGCGTCCCAGTTTTTTAAGCCTGCGTTAATATAAAACGGACTATCATCCAGTTTGATATTTGGATTGAGTTTATTGTAAAACAAAGTAGGAGGGATTTTCCTGTGATGCAAAGCAAGCACAGTTTTTATCAACCCGGCCACACCTGATGCCGCAGTTAAATGCCCTAAATTGCTTTTTACCGAACCAATGGCGCAAAACTGTTTTTGTTCCTGTAGGCCAAAAGCCAGGTTAAGGCCCTCAATTTCAATCGGGTCGCCTAATGGGGTTGCTGTGCCGTGAGCTTCTACATAGCTAATGCCCGAAGCTTCTATAGCTGCATCATCAATCGCCATGGCGATTGCGCCTGCCTGTCCTTCGGCGCTTGGGCCGCCAAAGCTGCCTTTGTCTGCACCATCGTTATTGATGCCAATCCCTTTAATTACAGCATAAATAGTGTCACCATCGCGTTTGGCTTCTTCCAGGCTTTTTAATAGTACGGCACCTGCGCCATCACTGAAAACGGTTCCGGTAGCTTCTGCATCAAAAGGCCTGCAATGGCCGTCTTTGCTCATGATAGAGCCTTCCTCGTAAAAATGCCCGCTCTTTAACGGCGAAGTTATGGAGGCCGCGCCAGCTAACGCTATATCGCACTGCCCGTCCCTGATGCTGCTCACCGCCTGGGCGATAGCTAACAACGAGGTGGAACATGCGGAATAAATGGCTACTGCCGGGCCTTTCAGGTTCAGCTGGTAAGCTGTCCGGGTAGCGATATAATCTTTTTCGTTTAATAATCTTACGTTAAATTGCCCGGCCCGTTCAACTATTTCGGGATGGGCCAATACATTATTGGTAAAATAAGTATTGTATCCTGTGCCGGCGAACACGCCGACAGAACCATTAAATCTTTGTGGTAAATAACCGGTATTTTCCAATATCTCCCAGGCAATCTCCAAAAACAGGCGCTGCTGCGGGTCCATCATTTCGGCAGAACGCGGGTTAAAGCCAAAAAAATCAGCGTCAAATTCATCGGCCTTTTCAATTACCCCGCGTGCCTTAACATAAGCCGGGTCGTTTTTAATAGTCGATGGGATGGAAGGATCCAATTCCGCATCACTGAAAAAGCTAACGGTTTCGCGGCCTTCGGTAAGCATATCCCAAAATTCATCAATGGTATTACTGCCAGGGAAACGCCCAGCCATGCCAATGATGGCTATATCCCTGTTGGTGCCTTTGTCTTTATTCTTTTTTTCTTTTGGTGATATAGCCGTTGTCTTGCCTGCCCCGCTTAACATTTTCGCCACACCGCTAACTGTTGGGAACTGGTATAATTTGGTAATAGGCACTTCGTAACCAAACTGCTGTTTTAAAGCAGCAACGGATTTCAACGCCAATAAGGAGTTACCGCCCAACTGGAAAAAATTGTCATTAACCCCAATTTTATCCAGCAACAAAAGCTCCATCCAAACCTGGGTAATGTTTTTTTCGGCAGGCGTAGCCGGCGCGTTGTACAAGGTATCCATTTCCGGCCTTTTGAAATCCGGTTTTGGCAGATTTTTCCGGTCGACTTTACCACTGGTTGTTTTGGGCAACTCGTTTAGCCAAACGTATGCCGATGGGTGCATAAAATCAGGCAATTGCTGCTCAATGGTTTTACGCACATAATCGGTATCCGGCTTGTCTTTTGCCGAAACCAGGTAAGCCACTAATCGTTTTTGTCCCGGAACATCTTCTCTGGCAACTACGATGGCTTGTTGTATATCGTTCAGTTGGTTAATCAGCACTTCAATTTCACCCAACTCAACCCTGTTGCCACGGATCTTTACCTGCGTATCCCTGCGGCCCAGGTATTCAATGTTACCATCTGGCATGTATCGCGCTAAATCGCCGGTGCGATAAATGCGGGTTGTTTTATCTTCGGCTTCTTTCCAGAAAATGAATTTTTCGGCAGTCATTTCAGGCCTGTTCAGATAGCCGTCAGCAAGACTAAGCCCGCTAACGCACAGCTCGCCTGTTTCGCCATATGGCATTTGCTTTAAATCTTCGTCAAGTATCAATATCTCCGTTTCATCAATCGGTATGCCAATGGAGGGCAGGGCGGGCCATTTTGCCGCGTCGCCTTCCAGCTTTAACTGGGTTACCACATGCGTTTCAGTAGGGCCGTATTGATTATATAAAACGCAGCCAGGCAATGCCGAAAAGAATCGCACCACCTGCGGGGTGATCTTTAATTGCTCGCCGGCTGTCATTATCTCTTTTAAACAGGCAGGAAAATGTCTTTCGGCATCCGCGGCTTCGGTTAAATACTGAAGCACTACAAATGGTAAAAATATCCGGTTAACGGAATTGTCTTCGATATAATTGAGCAAACGGTTAGGATCAAGCCTTAAAGTTTCATCAACCAAAATCAAAGTACCACCGGTTGTTAAGGTCGCAAATATTTCCTGGAAGGATACATCGAAAGTCAGCGGAGCAAACTGCAAAGTATTGAACCCGGTAATTGAGGCCGAATTCTTTTCCTGCCACGACAATAAATTAGCCAGCGCCCCATGCCCCATGGAAACACCTTTTGGTGTACCGGTTGAGCCTGATGTATATAGAACATAAGCAGCTGATTTACTGACTGGTATTTCTTGAGAGGAAGCGGCATGTTCTTTATCAGAATCTAAAACCTTTATTCCAAGTGGTTCAAAAAGATGTTTTTGTGAAGATATGGAGAGGCAGATATCAATGCCCGAATCGCTCACAATTTGCTGTAAACGATCCTCTGGATATTCAGGGTCAAGTGGTAAGTAAGCTTTTCCGGCTTTTAAAATAGCTAATACGCTGATAATCGTTTCCACACAGCGGAAAGTACTTACTCCAGCCACCAACGAATCGGGCGATTGAGCATAAATAGCCGAAGCCAATGCATCAGCTTTTTTACTTAATTGGCTATAAGTTATTTTTTTATCGCCAAACATAACAGCGGGGGCATCAGGCGATTTGATTTTTTGGTTCTCAAAAAGCTGGTGAATAAGCCCGCCGTCATTGACGCCGATTGTACTTGTTTTCCCGGTAATTTCCATTAAAACCCAAATTTTGTTTACATTATTATTCTGATCTAAAGGGGCATCGGTACGCAGAATAACAGGCTTCTTTATACGGATGCTTTATTTATTAGGTTGTAGTTTAAACAATGACGGTCCATTTTAGTTCTTCTGATGTGTTTTATAATAAAGCAAAAGCCGTCATTTTGTAAAAGACCGGGTCTTTTCAATAAAATGTTTTAAATATCTTTGGTGCTAATGATCCGAAAATTTTTACCGCTCATCATCTTTTTTCTAACCTGGCAGTTAACCGCAAAAGCCAATTTTAGTTATGACGCTAATTGCACCGATGCCTATAAAGCTATCCTCGATCTCAGGATGAACGACGCTCGTTCCCTCATCCAAAAAGAAAAACAGCAAAACCCGCAAAATGGTATAATAATCTTACTGGAAAACTATGTAGACTATTTCAGCCTGCTGGCATCAGAAAATAAAGCAGATTATGAACGGTTAAAAGATCAGCGGTCGGTTAGATTATCAGCATTGGAGGATAATGACAGCAATTCGCCTTTTTACCTGTATTCGCAGGCAGAGATTTATCTGCAATGGTCCTTTCTCAAGGCCAAGTTCGGGGATTATGTATCTTCTGCTTTCGATGCAAAAAAAGCAAACGGGCTATTACATGATAATGAAGACAAATACCCCGGCTTTGTGCCCGATCAGATAAGCCTGGCGCTGGTGAATGTGGTTTTTGGCTCTATACCTGCAAGTTTTAAAAGCATCACCCGTTTTTTAGGAATGAGCGGCAATGCGCAGGCAGGCGTTAAAAAACTGGAAGAGCTTAAAGCCGATCTCCCCAAAACGAAATTCGCCTTTTATAATAGCGAGGTGATTTTTTTTATCTGTACGATAGATATCAATGTGCTGCGTAATAACAACGACTACCCAAGGCTGATCGCCATGTTGAACGAAATGGGCAGTACGAGTTTGCTTAAAACCTATGTGCAGGGCCTCATCGCCTCAAAAACTGCGCATAATGATGATGTGATCACTTACCTTGAAGCCAGGCCAAAAGGTGGCGAATACGTTAAACTGCCCGCAATAAACTATATGCTTGGCTGTGCGAAACTTTGCCGGGTTAATAACGAAACACCAACCGCCTTGTTTGATTTTGTCAATGAATACAGGGGGGTAAATTATATAAAAGATGCTTACTTAAAACTCGGCTATTTCTACCTCTTACAAAACGATCAGGGTAAATACGATTATTTTGTGAGGCAGGCAAAAACAAAGGGTTATGCCACCGATAGTAAAGACCAGCAGGCCTTATGGGAAGCGAATGATATAAAGCCTGATATCGACCTGCTAAAAGCAAGGTTTTATTTTGATGGCGGCTATTACGGTAAAGCTTTAGCCGTTTTGCAAAATAAGGACGTGAATGGCCTGAAACAGGTAAGAGACGAGACAGAATATTATTACAGGCTGGGAAGAATTTATGATAAAACCGGTAAATATGGTGAAGCCATTTTAAATTATCAGCGGGCAATTAACCTGGGTAAAACTACAAAATACTATTTTGCCGCTAACGCAGCTTTAAGTATTGGCAGCTTGTATGAAGAAAAGAAAGACTATAAAAAGGCAGCTGATTATTACAACCAGGCCATTGATATGCACGGCCACCAATACCAAACGGATATTGATAATGATGCAAAAGCTGGGTTGAAGAGAATAGGGCAGTAGTAGAAATATCGGATTTCGGAATTTCGATTTCGGAATTACTTATTTTTGAGATAACTTTTTAAAGTCTCTCCGCCAGATGGCGGAGGAGATTCAGAGGGGGCTATTCGTCGGTGAACCTGATATTCTTTTTGATGGATTGCAAATGATGCGCATTTACGTTCTCTTTCAGTTGTTCAAAATCAAAATCATGATTAGTGCCGCAATCCAGTAAGTTAAAATAAACAGATTGTTTGGTGCTTTCAAAATATTCCAGCAAAACGCTGCCCCATATTAACTGGCAGTTGCCTTTGGTTCGGGTTACTATTTCGTAGATGCCATCTTTAAACTCGATATGCCTGATGTATGCTGATTCCAGGTTGCCTTGTGGATAATAGATCAGCAGGTTACCAGGCTCATTTAAGAGTGAGGCGGCATAATCCAGGCTTTCGGCTACCGACCTTTTACCTGGTTCAACAGAAAAGCTGCCGGAATACTTGAGCCACCAGTTTTTTTCCATCTGCTTTTTTACCGACATAGTGTAAATGTGTTTTAGCTTTTGTTGTTTTTTGATCAATTTAAAGCACAGGTAATAGGCAAAAAAACCATCCAGGAAACCAAAATGATTGCACATCAGGATATACGAATGGCCTGCTTTTATATCAATATCATTAATGATCATTTTATTAAATCGTCGCCTGTAAAACCAAAGCAACGGCCCTATACCCAAACGGACAAAAAACATGGGGATAGGTTTTGCTTTGATGATCATGATAACAATTTGGCTAATGAAGTTACAAAATCCTTTTTTATCATTTCGTGGCCTTCATTAAGGATGACAACTTCGCTATGTTTTAGTTTTGGAATAAATTTATCTCCTATTCGCGGAGGAAATGTTTTATCCCGGCTGCCAAATATAAAAATGCTTTTGATGTTATTTGTTTCGATGGCTGCCAACAAACGCTGTTCGTCGGTTTCCAAAAAACGGAGATAGGTGAAACAGGCATAAAAATTAAACCTTAGTTCGGCAGTCCCAATCTCGTTAAATAAAATTTTATAATCCTGGTCATTGATAAACCGTAGTTGCCTAAACAATTTTAGCATCCTTACCAATGCCTTTTCACTAAGCGTCAGTTTTTCAAGGATTTTATTCCCTGTTTTATTTTTACTGAAAAAGCGGATCAATTTACCAGGCTCCAGGCTCGACGGCGCGGCTATAATAAATTCCTCAACCAAATCCCCCAATTCCTCAACAACAATCGTTGCATAATGAGTTCCCATAGAGTATCCGATGACCGAGAAACGCCCGATCCCCTCGTGCTTACAAAAATCCTGTATAAATCCGGCGATTTCTTTTTTGGTGATTCCCTTTTTGACAGTGGCTAAGCTTTGATCTTTTAGTTTGGTTTGTTTATGAAAAAACAAATCGAAACCATAAAAAGTATAAATTGACCCCAGGTCGCTTTCTAAAAGCTTAAATTGCTTGCCATGCATGCCGTACCCATGAAAGCACAGCATACTTTTTGGCCCGTTGCCAAACTTGTAATAATGCAGGGTAACCAAATCATTTTCAAAATAATGGTCGGTCATGGTGGTATTATAAATCAGTATCAATTAACGCAATCGCCCAAACATAGTCACCATCGTGCGAAATGGTTAAACTTATTTTATAATTAGCTTCAGGGTTATGAATTATTACCAGCGGTTGCCCGGCATTTTTCTTGCGGATGATCTCTATTTTTTTCCAGCCGAGGGTAGATGGGTTTATTTGCTTAATGGCCTTATAAACCGCCTCTTTAGCAGCCCAGGTGGATGCATAGCGTAAAATAGTTCTTTCAAATGCATCGCAATAGGTTATTTCCGCAGTCGTATAAACCTTTTTTTTGAAGAGATCATTAAACGAAGCTGAAAAGTCAGGCAGGTACACCAGGTCGTTGCCGATGGTGAATTTCCCGGAGGTATTTAGTATTTCCAGTGATTTTAAAATTTCATTCTCCATCAACTCCGAGCCCCATTATGTTGAAGCCTCCGTCAACAAAATGAATATTCCCGGTCACCTTTTTCGAAAGGCCCGAAAAATAGTATAATGCTGCATCACCCACATCGTCGGCATCAATATTACCAAGCGGGGCTGTAAACTTACCCATTTTACGCAATCGTCTAACACCCAATATTCCGCCAGAGGACGTTGTCATCACCAAGCCTGCCGAAATCGCGTTTACCCTTACGCCTTGCTCCCTGAAATAGCTTGCCAGGTACATCATGATATTCTCCAGTGCTGCTTTATTAATGGCCATACCGGCATATCCCGGGAAAACCCTTTGCGAAGCATTGTAAGTAAGCGTTAACACAGAAGCTTTTTTTGCAAAATAAGGCTGGGTCACCCTGCAGATCCTCAACAAGGAGTAAGCGCTGATATTAAATGAATCCATCAGGTCTTCAAAAGGGATATCCAGGTAGGAGGGAGCAGGCTCGGTACTGCCCGGTAAGGAGTAGCACATTACACTTTGGCTGCCAAATGCCACAGCGTGTAAAACATAATCTATAGGCCCTGCTGCATTGTAAACCAACTGGATGAAAGCGGCGATCTGTAGCTCATTCCTGACATCAACTTCGGCAGATAGGCCGCTGTCCATGCCGTTTTGCTGCATCAGGTATAAAACCTCGTCTTTTGTTTCGGCAACGTAGCTCAATGCTACTTTACAGCCAGATTGGTGCAGTTTTAAAGCGATTGACCAGGCGATGGAGCTTTCGTTCCGTACGCCGAAAATTGCCGCAAGCTTATTTTTATTATCAATCATTTAATAATCTCTTGAAACCATCATCGCACTGTTTGTACCGCCAAAGCCGTAATTTAAACAGGCAACCCGGTTTATTTCTTTTTCAAATGCAAATTGAGGCACCAAATGCCTGTAAGCAGCTAAAGGCTTTTCCGGCCCCGTCCAGTGATCGGTCTTTTGAAATACTTCAAGCTCCGGATTTAGGGTGTTTGAGTTCAAACAAGGAAGAACTTTCTGGTTTTTTAGCATTAATAAAGCGGTGATAAACTCTACCGCGCCTGCGCCGCCAAGCATGTGCCCGAATTGCGATTTGGGTGCAGCCATATGAAAACCTTCCTCGCCCAGGGTGTCCACCACACTCAATAATTCAACAGAATCTCCAACAGGGGTTGATGTACCATGCATTTTCACAACATCAGGTCGCAATCCTTTATCAGGCATTAACCCCTTCCAAAGCCGTTGCTGGCCCGCAAAAGATGGGTAAAACATATCTCCGTCACCATCCGAGTTGTTAAAATAACTATCAATTACACCCAGTATGTTGGCGCCACGCGCTTTAGCCATTTCATATTCTTCCAATGCTACTATACCTGCACCAAATGAGCATACAAAGCCATTTCTGTCCATATCAAATGGTCGTGAGCTTTCAGCCGGGTTAAAGCCTTTTGAAAGTATCATCATACCGTCAAAGCCGATAAAGGTTTCCAAAGCGGTACCTTCAACGCCACCGGCTATCGCGCGGTCCTGCAGGCCAAATTTTATGAGGCGGTATGCATGGCCAATATTGCCGAGCCCTGTGGCACAAGCAGAGGTGATGGATTCGCAAACACCTTTTGTTTTTAATAAACAAGAAATATTCGCGGCCTCGCGGTACGACATACTGCGGTCGACGGTGTGTGCCCCGGCTATCCGGGCTTTTTTTCCCATCTGGAAAAAATAATGCCAGGCTACCCTCAATATTTGGTTCCCCGCGCCGCCCGAACCTACCACAACCCCGGTTTCTTCAGCTTCGGTTTCTTTGGTGGTCCATCCGGCCATTTTTACGGCCTCCTGTGCCCCAAGCATGGTCCAGATACTGCCAAGGTCGGCAGTTGACAGATTACCATCCGGAATTCTGCCCAACTTATCAATATAGGTTTCAGGATACCGTTCAACGATGGGCGCAAGAACCGCTTCCAGGTCCATTTCATCTTCTGTGATGAATCCCGATACTGTCGACCTGATTTGCTTGTTATATTGCATTGCCAGGTCCCACTCCCTTATCAAACTTTGGTTCGAGAATAATTTCCGGTCAAATTCATCAAGGTTTTTACAGGTCGGGAAAGCCCCGCCCATGCCAACAACTGCCACTTTTCTACCTGTAACCTGCATCCTTATTTGTTTTCGCCTCTCGCCTTAACCATTATGATCAGGTCGATAATGTCTTTAACTTTTGACCCCATGTGGTCAATATCATCGTCTTCAAACTCAATGTCGAATTTGTTTTCCACTTTAGCTGCAATATTGATCAATTCTGTTGACGGTGTGCTCAAATCAGTCAGAAAGTCTGTTTCTTCGGTAACGCCTACCAACCTTTGCGGGTCAATCGTTCTGATCGTTTTCAGTACTTCCAATAAGCCTTCGAGTATTTCTTGTCTTTCCATTATTCATTTTTTTTAAAAAGTTCTCTTAATATTGCCCTGCCTGTGATATCATTTAATTCGGCTACCAATTTAAAATCTGCGCTAATATCATACTTTAATAAACGTTCTTCACTGAAAGTACTAAAATAATCATCTAAATCAAGGCCTTTTGGCACTTTATATATACGCCCGCTGCATACCATCTGGCGCCATTTATAAAAAGTGATGTATCCTATGCTGATAAAAGTGTCGCCTTCTTCCAGATAATAATGAAAGTTCACATTACCTATGCTGATGAATGCCGGGATAAATTTATCCTTTAGTTCGTCAGGCAGGCAATTGTTTTTGCGGCATTCCAAAAAGGTGGCGCAGGATACTATTGTTGCCTGTGCAAAAGCTTCAATCTGATCAACACCTCTAAAAACTCCAAAATGGTCTTCAACGTCGCGCTCTTTTGGTGTATAGCTGGCCACAATACCTTTGTTTGGCGAGTGCCAGTGGTAGGCGTCAAGCAGGGTCTTTGTAGGGCCGTGCAATAACATCTGGTTTGGCTTAACACTTAAAAGGGTTCCGTTGTTAATGATATTTAAATTGGATTCTCTGTTTTCGCTCATATTAAGCCGCCGTTGATGTGGATATTTGTTCCATTTATGTATGATGCTTTGTCTGATAATAAAAACGCGATGGTATCGGCCACATCATCAACATTTCCAAAGCGTTTTGCAGGTATTAAATTTAAATATTTTTCTTTTATTTTTTCGGGGATGCCCGCAGTCATATCCGTTTCAATAAAGCCCGGCGAAACACTGAGTACCCGGATGTTGTGACTTTCATTAAGGGCTGCCGCCTCTTGTGCAAGTGACCTGGAAAGCGCTACCAGGCCAGCTTTTGTTGCCGCATATACAGATTGAAATGCATTGCCGCTTTCGCCTACTACCGAACTTATATTGATAATGACCCCCCTGTTTAATAAGCCAAATATTTTCATGGCGGTCTTACATATCATTATCGGCGCCCTTAAGTTTACGTTAAGCATGGCGTCAATCTCTCTTTCAGGCTGAAAATTTAAAGGTTTATCATAAGTGAGACCGGCATTGTTTATTACACCATACAGTGAGTCGCCATGCTCTTTTTTTAGCTGTTTGCAAAAGTCGGCAAGCTGCTGGCTATCGGTAAAATCAGCACATAACATATGGCTGCCTGGTTCGATGTGAGTAAAACTCTCCTTTTTGGAGGCGTGTAATATTAATTCATATTCCGATGATAGTTTTCTGGAGATTGCCAACCCTAAACCTTTACTGGCACCGGTAATTAATATTTTCTTTTTCTCCATATAAATATATAATCGTGATTAATAGTTGGCTGCAATATAATAAAATTTACAGACACCAATTTTAGGAATTATAGCAGCAACAATTTGAGTGACGGGGTAACCTTTACCCTGATTTTATCAATAAGTTTTTAGCCCTTACAGGTAGTGGTTTAAAACGAGCATGGTTTTGATAATAAGAAATTGTTGCTTGATAGTTAAATGCATCCTGTTGAAAACCGGTGATTAATAGGCTTATATTGTTTAAAATATTCAATTAACTTTAGTTAAGTTTAATATTTTTAGAAAATCCCCCTGAATCCGGTAAATATTTCAAATACATTAACTTTTAGTATTTAATTTCTCTCTTTAAAAAAAAGTGGGTGTTAAATATGAATGGATCTTTGGAGTTTTTGTGCTGACTTTTAACCACCTTGTTAACCCTAATTATAAAACGATTAACTTATGTTTAATTTTGATTTTAACCCTTATCTTTTTTTAAGAACACCTGCGCTTAGTTACAGGGATTATAAACCAGATATAATGGCTGAATTGCTGAAAACCCAATTCTTTCAATCAGCTATATTCTTTGCCAGCGAAAGCCTGTACCTTGAGCTGGAACGTTGTAGTTTTGATTATGGCCTCCTGGATAAAAAAGTAAAACTAAGCTTACAAAAATACTTTAACAGAATGTGCCATCGGCCAACCCCATTTGGTATGTTCTCGGCTTTTAGTTCTACTAACTGGAGTTTACTTAACAACCCCGGAAGTTGTATTTTGGAGGAAAATGGGGAAGTGTATGTTAATCCTGATTTTCAATTCACTGCAGATATTGCCAGGAGAATGGAAAAGACCGGGGAATTTAACAACGTAAAATATTATTCGAATGATTCAATTTATACCATACAAAACGAAAAGCGATATCTTACTACAAACTATGATGCTAACCGGAAGAAAACAGATTTTTTTATCAACTCTTTTCAAACTGACCGGCTTTTAAATAAGGTATTGATTTTTTGTAATAAAGGCAGAACCGTCCCGGAAGTAATAGCCTGGTTGAATAATTTTATCGATCAGACAGAGGATGTGAAATCTTATGTAATTGACTTGATAAGGGAAGGTTTGCTGATCTCTGAACTTTATCCGAATATGACCGGAGAAAAATATTTCTCGAGAGTTTTTGCCATTGCCAATGCAAAGAGATACAACAGTGAACTTGCCAGGGAAATCTCCATATATAATAGTCAGATCAACAAAATTTGCTTTAATCAAGATCTTGATATTAAGGCACTTTTCGAAAATCACTTATACCAGCTTTCAAAAACAAAATTTAAATCGATGTTTTATGTCGGGTATGAAAGAAAAACCAAATCATCAATTGATAATAAATATCAGGGATATATAAAGGAGGGATTAAATTGTTTGAAAGTGATCTCATCCGATGCTACGCCCAAGGCACTAACAGAATTTAAAAGCAAGTTTAAGGCAAGGTTTGAAGACCAGGAAGTATCACTTTTGCAAGCACTTGACAGGGAATCCGGAATAGGCTACGAAGGACTGGAGACCAACCTTGTAACAAGTGAATTATTGGATGGGATACAATTGGACCTGCAATTGAGCACCCTGAATTTTACCTGGACCCAAATTCATGAATTCTTTTTATCTAAATTTTTAAGGGCAAAAAACGACGAACCGATTTCAATAACTGATAAAGAATTGGCAAAGTTAAGTGTGCCATCCGAATTAAAGGCCCCCCCAAGCTTTTCTGTCGTTTTCAGGCTGTTTGGTGATAAGGTTTGGATAGAACAAGCCGGGGGGTGCACAGCCACCGCTTTACTTGGAAGATTTACATTGTTTAGTGAAAATGTTTTAGAGGAAGTTCAGTATATAGCCTCTGTAGAAGAGAAGTGTAATGATGAGGTTATTTTTGCTGAAATTTCATGTTTTAACGATGAACATGCTGCTAATATAAATTCAAATTCGGGTATAAGGCGATACGAGATACCCATTGGGGTACACTCCACATTAAACAGCGCTAACATTATAAGCCTTTCCGATCTTTATTTATCAATCATTGACAATAATATCATACTGAGATCAAAAAAACATAACAAAATAGTTGTGCCCAGGCTAAGTTCAGCTTTCAATTACGGCAGGAGCGAGCTGTCCATATTTATGTTTTTATGCGATATGCAGTACCAGGGGCTTAAATTTAACTTCAATTTCGATTTGAGGGCCTTATTGCCAGGCCTCAGTTATTACCCCCGTGTTGAATATAAAAATTGTATCCTGTTTCCATCTACCTGGGTTTTGAATAATGAGGAGATTACCGAAATAGCTGAAGGTTATGGCTCCGAAACTAATTTTTATAGAATAAGTGAAAAGATCAGGCTAAAAAAACATTTTGCGCTAACGGAAGGGGATAATCAGCTTTTATTTGACCAATCAGATCCTTTATCAATAGCGCTTTTTATCAAAGTAATAAAAAATAAAAGCCTTGTTGTTTTACAGGAAGTATTCCTTGACGATACAACTGATGTTGCTAACCATGAGGGTAAACCGTTTGCGGGCCAGTTTATAGCTTCCGTATTTTCAGGCGAAGCAACTTATACCCGAAAAGCATTAGCACAATTAAACCGGAAAAAAAATAAAGTAAAGCGGATATATTTGCCCGGCGATGAGTGGGTGTATCTGAAAATATACTGTCATCCTTCCACATCAAACAGCATTCTCATCAAATGCGTAAGAAATATCATAACCGGTTTAAAAAAACAAAACATATTAAAAAGCTGGTATTTTATCAGGTATAATGATCCGGATAACCATTTGCGGATCAGAATTCAAACAAATCCGGATGATACGGTAGCAGTAGTTAAATATTTTAAAAAAAGGATCCGTATTTATGTTGAAAAAGGGATTATCAACAATCTTTTATTGGATACTTATAAAAGAGAAATTGAACGATACGGCGCGGAAACCATTGGGTATGCCGAAAATGCATTTAATGCCAGCAGCGAACTTGTTTTAGCCTACCTTAAAAATATAAGTACCGGGGCATTTGATTTTTCGGAGTTGCACCTGGCGCTTTTATCTTCAGACGCTCTGCTTGCGATTTTTTTTCCCGAATACTCCAGCAGGATATACCTTCTGAAAAGTATACATGAAAGCATGAAGCACGAATTTGAGGATAGCAAACAGGTGAAAATGCAATTAGACAACAAATACCGCGAGTATTCAATGTTTATAAATAACATGAACAAAAATCAGTCGGAGATAACCGAAATCGCCGGTAAGAAAGAGTATAATTCATATCTTAAGACATTAAGCCTTTTAAAAACAAATGCGCAATTGTTTTTTCCGGGGAAATTAATGAAACTGGCTGCCGATATTATTCATATGCATTTAAACCGCCTTTTCAATGAGAAACAACGGAGCCATGAGTTTATCATATACTACTTGCTTTACAAGTATTATCTTTCAGTGAAGGCCCGTAAAGAGAAGGAATTATTGAATTTTACGCCCGCTTCTAAGCGTCCTGCTATTAATCAAATGAATGAAGCCGTCTTTAAATGAAATACCAATCGGCAGTTCGATTGATGGTGGTAATATAACATTATTGCCATCAATCGATTTGATCTTTTCGATATTAACGATATAGGATTTATGGATCCTTGTAAACCTGGAAACGGGCAATAATTTTTCAATTTCACGCATAGATAAGTAAGTGATATGCTTGTTATCAGTGGTGTACAGCACTACGTAGTTTTTCAAACCTTCAATATAAATAATCTCCGAATAGCTTAGCTGTATAATTCTTCCCTTGATGCCCGGATTTATAAAAAAATGTTCATCAGGATGATATTCGGCTGTTTTTTTTGATCGGATAAGGTTTTGTACTTTGGTTACCGATTTGGTGAAACGCTCAAATGATATTGGCTTCAATAAAAAGTCGGAACCATTTTTCTCAAAGGCCTGTACCGCATAATTAGGATAGGCTGTGGTGAAAATGACCGATGTATGTGGTGATATGATATCGGCTACGTCAAGCCCGGATATTTCGGGCATATCCACATCCAGGAAAACAATATCAATCTGGTTTGAACTGGTTATTTCGTCAATGGCTTTTAACGGATTGAGTGACGTGCCAACCAAATTTAAACCCGGAAGTTTATTGATATAATTTACCAGCGTATCAATAGCATGTTCTTCATCATCAATTACATAGCAGGTATTCATGTTTGTTATAGTTCGATTTTCAAGATAGATTTATATTCAGTTTCATTATCTTCAATAGTTAGTTCATATTGATGATACATAGCCAGGCGGTCCTTCACATTTTTGATCCCTATCCCGTAACCCCGCTCAACTATTTTCTTTTTTTTAAGGTTTTGGGTAATAAAAGTTAAAGTACTGTTATCAATTGTCGTAATTATCTTTGCCGGGTAATTATCGTTCAGCAAATCTCCGTATTTAAATACATTTTCTACAAGTGTAATTAAAACTAATGGAATAATTCTTAAACCCTCGGGGCTCCCATCCGTAATAAGTTCAATATTAAGCCTTTGGTTGAAACGTGCCTGGTTTAATTTAACAAAATTGTTTACCTGGTCCAATTCAGATTCCAGCCAAACCTTCCCGTCATCATCTGCATTAGTTAACGCATAGCGCATGATGTCTGATAGCATCATTACGCTATCGGCTATCTTTTCCGAATATTTTGAAACCGAATTGTACAAAAAATTAAGAGTGTTTAATAAAAAGTGTGGGTTAATCTGCGATTTTAAATAAGCATTTTCGGTAACCAGCAATGTTTTTTCAAGCTCTTGCTTTTGCAGCTCGCTTTTCAATTGAATCGTTTCAAGATCGGCTATTTTTTTTCGGTTTTGAAAAGTTGTAATCGCGAACCAATAGCCAGTGCTTAGGCCAACAAAGTATATCCCTCTGAATATGCTGCTCGCAACAAATTCCTTAATCGAGGTATAAGGCGGAATAACGGGAATATGAAAAACTTTAAAAATATAATACAATATACCCTTTGCAATTAAATAAAATAAAAGTTCTGCAATAATCCCTAATGGAACCAAAAAGTAGGTTTTTTTTTTATAAGCGGTTGCAGTTGGTAGTACGAGGTGTGCGTTGAAATAAAATAAAAGCATATATAAGGTATAATGACCTAAATTATCTCCAAAACTGCTTGTTGTTCCATAAAGTATATAAACGAACGATAATTCGTAGACTATAAATGCCGTCCAAAAAATAATATGAAGTTTTAAATTTTCAAACTTAAGTTTTTTCATCATCGGCAGATTTTCCTCATTCAGGTTAATTTCAAAAATAGTTATTTAAACAAATAATGACTTATAAATAATCTGATTTCTTTTCGTATTGTTTATTTGAGCACGCCATAAAATAAAAAAAGTAAGGCGAATAATGCAATTGGTATATAGCATAACCACGTTGGTGTAATAACTTTTTTATTGCGTATACGCTTTCATAACTTATCAAAAAATTAAATCAAAAAGTTATGAAAGCGACCGGACAAAAACTAAAAAAACTAAAAACCAGGCAGGTTTATGGGTTCAAAAAGGATCTTTTTTCTTTTGGAGGAAATATGGAAACTACCACTTTGGTGACTACTCATATTGTGGTAAATGCTGTAAACTAGCAATAATACAGTTATTTGCAGCTATCCTTTTTTAAACCTAAACAACGTTAATCAATCGGTAAATTAGCCTAAACCTTATCATGTTTTTATTTTGAAAGTGTGGTAAATCTTTATCAGGAAAGGTTACTGCGCAAAAAAATGATTTCTACAGGGATAGGTCAAACCGGGTGTCTATAAATTACTGTATTGGACCTTCTTTTTTCGTCCAGGTGGTGATATAATTCCATCGCCTTCCACAGGTAAGATGGTGTGCTGCCTGTATTGTCTTCACGGAATCGTTCATCCGGTTTTTTTGAATGATATAGGCTTCTGCTGTACATCTTTTGCTGGTCTTCATTGCTGATCAGCATATTTGTAAATGCTGCTATCCGTTGCAGGATATTCATCGGGCCTTCGTTGTAATTAACAAGAAGGCAAAGTTTATCGTCCGCTATGATGTCAAGGTACCTGCTTAAGTAGTTTTCAAGTACGCTGGCAAGGTAAATATCCGGACTCATTGTATCAATATCAGAGGCGCTGATACCAAATATTTGCGGTTCAATTAACCCGCTTACCGATTGCATCCCCGGCTGTTTACGGTGCGACCTGAAAACCTCGTCAGGGCTGCGGTACATTAAAATAAAAGGAACCGAAGGGAAAAGTTGTCTTAGCTGCCGGTAAAAAAATAAATGCCAGCTGTCTGCTTTAATAAGTAACCGCTTTTCTTTGTTTTTATTTAAGCCATCTGTATGTGCACCCTTGCTGTAGTATTTTAATGCAGCAATAAATAGCTCACTTGTAGAAGTCTCATTAATCCCGGGCTCTTTGAAAGGCAGGCGCAAAATATCATCAAAAAAAGGAACCTCGGCAAGAACGATGTTTTCATCAGAGGCGGCCAGCATTTGCGAAATAAGTGTAGAACCACACCTTGATATATGAAAAATAACGGCAACAGGCTCAACTGCTTCTGTATCTTTTACCCATTCCATCATCATCTGCATATCACTGACCGACGGGTGGGCAATATGTCTTTTATCTTTAACCCTGCATTTTAATATGGTTTCGTCAAAAAAAGGTTCGGTAAATGGTTGCCCATAGGTATTTAACCAGTGGCATTGCAACTGCATTTCCTCTTTTAACAGTTTGTAAGGTATCCAGTTTTCCAGCTTAATGTTTTCCATATTAACAATTACACTCAAATAACCTGGTGGCCTGTTTTTGTTTCCTTAAGCTGTAGTTCAAGCTCATCCGCAAGTTTGTCTGATGTTTCTGAATGATGCTCTCTCAGGCTTTTAATCATGTTTAGCAGATCTTTATTACTTATTCCTTCTTCTTTAAAAGCTATTTGTCCTGATGAGTTTATGATGTCCGTTAACCAATTATTTACTTTACAATCAACAACCAGGTGTATCCTGTCTGCATCGCCATTGTTTGATACCCGGTGGGGCAAATTGGCGTTCAAATACCAGCATTCACCTTCCTGTAAATAAATACGGTCATCTTCGCAATAAAACTCCACTCCACTATTGGTAAAAACAGGGAAATGCAGGCGGGCTTCACCTTTTTCAAAAGCAAGTTCGCTATCGGTATGTTGTTTAATTACAGCACCAGCCTGCAAATTCAAAAAACGTGCAGACATGACGGGGCAATCCAGGCTTAAAAGTAGCTTTTTGACCGATGGAAATTGATCCATATATATGGTATCCATAAATTCATTTTCAACAAGTAAGTCCGGAGTTATATTTTTATGGCTGCCACCTGGCGAGCGAAGGGACATAACCGTCCATGAGCCGCTATAATGATACTTGTTTACATGTGGCTGCCATTCGTTCACTGAAGCACGTATCTCAGTTTGCATGGCCTTTAAATCAAAAGGCAATAACAATTTTGCATAACGAACCATGTAATTTAGTTTAAGTTTCAGTTACCCAACGCATCATGTTTGGGTATGGCAAGATATTAAATTCTTTTGCTTTTTTTTTCGTCATATGTCGAACCCTGAAAATAATCACATTAACCATTAAGCGCAAAATTATATTTGATGTGTAGTTTGTTACAGATTTTTCCTTAGCTTAATTTAAGCATATTAATAATTATCACGGTTTCTGTTTTTAAACAATTTTTATCCGGGCTGATTTTAATAATAATGGCGGTGTTAAAATAATTGTTTAATGGCTATGTTTTAGATTGTATATCTAATAACGCTGTTGGTATATAGAATAACCCAATTGGTGTAATAATTATTTTAGTTTGTTATAGAATACATAACTTTCTTAAAAATTTAGAAACCTAAGTTATAAAGATGTCCGGACTCGCAAGATTCTTAATTTAATCAGGGGGCTGGTTTGTCAGAAAACAATGATCAAATCACACCCGGCGTAGTACCGAATATCCAGTTTAAATCACAAAAAATATTTTATAAATCCAACTAACCAATAATTTAAATTTTTACTTAAGCTTTATTATGGAATCATTTGTCAGTACTATTTATTTATGGCCTCTTAGCTGGGCGCCACGTAATTATCAAAATTGCCAGGGACAAACTTTGGCTATAAGTGCCAACGCAGCGTTGTTTTCGCTACTCGGCACAACTTATGGCGGCAACGGCACATCAACATTTCTATTGCCCGATTTCAGGGGCCGGTTGCCTCTGGGATATAACCCGGGTGGCGCCCCCGGCCTTAGTCCCAACAACATGGGCCAGGTGGGCGGAACTGAAAGTACATCTATTTTAATAAACAATATGCCGGCACACACCCACGTGGCTACTTTTGCAGGCACAGGTGGCAGCGTAAAAGCTTCAACAATGCAGGCTACACAAAGCATTCCCGGCACATCTGGTGCAAATACTTTGGGCGCTACCTGGGATAACAATAATGGTGACGCCATCAACGGTTATGTAGCTGATTCTAATCCGACGGTAGCCTTAACAGGATTTACAGCGTCGGGCGGCACGGTTACAAATGCGCTGACAGGCGGCTCTTTACCGATTAATATTCAAAATCCGCACCTGGTTGTAAATTATATCATTGCTATTTATGGTATTTTCCCCAGCCGTAATTAATTTAATTGGCAGATTTTAAAATCTGATTTGTTTTAATTGCAGTAGTCACTTTTGTAGATCAGTGACTACTGCATTTTTTATATATAACACATGCGTAAATTGCGGATAGGATTTCTGTATCCATATTCGGGAGTATTCCCCAGGTTAAAAAACGATTTCAGGCAAGGCTTTGAAATGGCCGTAAAAAGAGCACTGCCGTCACTGGAAATTGAAACAGTTGCTGAATTTATTAATCTTGGAGACTATAAGCTCGTTGAGCAGGCGCTGAATAAACTGGTAAATTTTGATGAAGTTGACCTCATCATCGGGGTGGTGGGCACGAAGGTGATGTTAAATGCACACGAAATTTATGAAAAATATAAAGTGCCGGTTATTCTGAATAATCTTGGCGGATACGTGCCAACCCATTCATTCAGGTCTCCCTATCTTTTTTATAACAGCCTTGACCTTTGGAAAAGCGAATGGGCAATGGGCAAATGGTCGCAAAAGCAGTTCGGCGGGTTTCCTGCGCTCAGCATGTCGATTTATGAATCGGGTTATAATCTGCATGAGTGCTACAGGTTAGGGGCATCGATATCAGGGGCGCCATTCCTGAAAATGGATATCACAAAAAACATGAGCGGCGAAGCCGATACGTTTCCGCTTATTAACGCGCTGATGAAACACGCGCCGGGGCATGCTCATGTACTATTATCGGGCAGGGAAGGAACGCAATTTCTGGAATACTATAAAAAGACCAGTTTGCTCAATGGTATTCCCGTTAGCGTAAATCCGTTTATGATTGATGAATGCCTTGAAATAGGTGACCAGGACGCCCAAAATGTTTACAGTGCCTCTACATGGTCATATTTACTCGAGACTCCGGCAAACAGATTATTTGTGGATGCTTACGAACAAGCGTATTCGAGGCAGCCTAACGTTTACAGTATGCTGGCTTTTGAAACAGGATTAATTGTTTGCGAAGCGCTGAAAGGATTAGGGGATAACGGCTACTCCGGTGAGTTAATGGCAAAACAACTGGGAATTGCAAATGCAGACGGCCCTCGGGGCAAAATTAAAGTATCTACCTTGCCGGTTAATGCCGATCAGCCGGTATATATCCGAAAATCATTTTACGATCATAAAGCAGGTTTGATAAAAAATGAAATTATTGATTCGGATCCCGGTATCAGCTGGCAGGAGCCTGATGTGCTTAATGCGGCGTATCAAAATACTTCAGGTTGGGAGAATCCTTATTTATGCGTATAAAAACAATTTAGCAGTTACTTTTTGCATTTATTATGGAAATTTACTTATATATTTGAATGAATTTATTTGTGACCCGGGCGCCAGTTTTGGTCATCTATAAATTTTATTTAACTAAACACACAAAAGGCAAAGTTTTCCATTAAAAGGTAGCTTATTTTATTAGAATTTATTGAAATCGTTCTTTATTCTAAAGCACTTTTAACAGCCGTTTTTTAATTTAAATTGAAAAAAACTTGACATATGAAGCACTCTTTACAAAAATTAACAGTACCGTTTATTTTGCCATCAAAGCAAAGCAGATTTCCGGATCTCGCCAGGGAAGAAAAAGTGAAAGCCTATAAAGGGCTGATAGGCATTTTATGTTTATTTTTATTATGCTGCGGGTTTACGGCGGCGGGTAAAATCAAGAGCAAATCAGGCAATGATGGCTCCGGCGCATCTAAAACAGCGGCCACGCAACCCGCAGCCATAACCGATCCGGCAATTGGTGTTAACTATACGTTTTCTTCATGCAATACTTCAAATAACATCTTAGCCTTTATTTCAAACGGCGCTTCTTCCATTTCATATGATCTGGCTAATACAGGTTGTGATGGTAATGGTTTTACAGCGACAATCAGTGCGTCAGGTGCAAGCAGTACATCCAACGAAGCCCGTATTTCGCTGAAATCACAAAACGGCGTCAATTCGGTATCCTTCAATAAAACGGGAACTGCATCTGTAACTTACGGTCAGATCGCAAGTACGTCCGGCGTTGAATTTGACCTGACAAATATTGCGCTTACGCCAAACAGCAACAGCAACCAAACTATTACCCTTACCGGTTTTAAAAACGGTTCTTCAACCGGGACTTATTCATTTAGTTATGTAGCCGGCACTACCGTCGCTACAACACAATTACCTTCGTCAACTTTAGGTTCAAATTTCACAGATATTGACGAAGTACAGGTAAGCACAAACTTAGCATTTGGCGTAAATATTTCGGACATACAAACAACTGCCCCTGTTTTGCCGCCTACTACCATCACCTCGCTTACCAAAACAGGAAGTAGCCCAACCAATGCTTCAAGCGTGGCTTATACAGCTACATTTGCTGCATCGGTATCGGGTTTGTCAGCGAGTGATTTTTCATTAACAACCAGTGGTGTTTCCGGTGCGTCTGTTGGCACTGTTAGCGGCTCGGGTACGAGCTGGACAGTAAATGTAAATACAGGAAGCGGCGACGGCTCCATTACTTTGAAAATGAGCAGCTCCTCGGGCGTAAGTCCGTCGGTAAGCAACGTATCTTTTACGGGTGATACTTATACCATTGACAAAACAGCGCCAACGATAGGTATCAGCAGTCCATCGGCAAGCATTACTTCCAGCAGTTCTGTAACCTATACGGTCACCTATGCGGATGCGAATTTTAATTCGAGCACACTGGCTCCCGGAAATATCACTTTAACGGGATCAGGAGCGAGCGGCACCATAGGGGTTACAGGTTCGGGCACAACCCGTACGGTTACCATTTCTGGTATTACGGGCAATGGTACGTTAGGGATTTCAATAGCAGCCGGCACGGCCACTGACCTGGCAGGAAATTCAGCCCCTGCATCCGGCGCTTCAACTACCTTTACGGTGGATAACACGGCGCCAACGATAGGTATCAGCAGTCCATCGGCGAGCATTACTTCCAGCAGTTCTGTAACCTATACGGTAACCTATGCGGATGCGAATTTTAATTCAAGTACGCTGGCCCCCGGAAATATTACTTTAACCGGATCAGGAGCCAGCGGCACCATAGGGGTTACTGGTTCGGGTACAACCCGTACGGTAACCATTTCAGGTATTACGGGTAATGGTACTTTAGGGATTTCAATAGCAGCCGGCACGGCCACTGACCTGGCAGGAAATTCAGCACCTGCATCCGGCGCTTCAACTACCTTTACGGTGGATAATACGGCACCGACGATAGGTATAAGCAGTCCATCGGCGAGCATTACTTCCAGCAGTTCTGTAACCTATACGGTAACCTATGCGGATGCGAATTTTAATTCGAGCACACTGGCTCCCGGAAATATCACTTTAACGGGATCAGGAGCGAGTGGCACCATAGGGGTTACAGGTTCGGGCACAACCCGTACGGTTACTATTTCAGGTATTACGGGCAATGGTACTTTAGGGATTTCAATAGCAGCCGGCACAGCCACTGACCTGGCAGGAAATTCAGCCCCTGCATCCGGCGCTTCAACTACCTTTACGGTTGATAACACGGCGCCGACGATAGGTATAAGCAGTCCGTCGGTCAGTAACACAAATACCGGCCCCGTAACGTATACAGTCACCTATGCGGATGCAAATTTTAATTCAAGTACGCTGGCCCCCGGAAATATTACCTTAACCGGATCAGGAGCCAGCGGCACCATAGGGGTTACTGGTTCGGGCACAACCCGTACGGTTACTATTTCAAGTATTACGGGCAATGGTACGTTAGGGATTTCGATAGCAGCCGGCACGGCCACTGACCTGGCAGGAAATTCAGCCCCTGCATCCGGAGCATCAACTACATTTACGGTCGACAATACAGCGCCGACTTTTACAAGCCTCGTATATCTGTCAAATAACGCTCATTTTAATTATGCAAAAGTTGGCGATGTTGTAACGCTTACTTTTGGCACTGATGAAGCTATACAAACCCCTGTGCTTAGTATAGCCGGGCATAGTATAACAGCAACAAACACGGGCGGCAATAATTATTCGGCCAGTTATACGCTGACCAGCGGGGATACCGAGGGACGGGTACCTTACAACCTTACTGTGACCGATCTTGCCGGCAACTCGGCCAATGAAACAGACGTTGCCGCAGGTGATTTAATCACTTTCGATATGACGCCTCCTACTATTGCTATTGGTAGCCCATCAGTATCTTCTATTATCTCAGCAACGGGTTCGGTAAGCTACACCGTAACTTATGCTGACGCGAATTTTAACACAAGTACCCTGTCTACCGGAGATATTACCTTAATTAAAACGGGGTCAGCTAATGGAACTGTGGGATTAAGCGGGGCTGGAACTTCCTATACAGTAACCATTTCAGGCATCACCGGTGCGGGTACTTTAGGTATTTCCATAGGTGCCGGTACGGCATCTGACCTTGCAGGCAATACGGCGCCGGCGCCGGCTGCATCGTCAACCTTCAATGTGGTTTATTCAACCGATGCTACGCTGTCGGGCCTTGGAGTAAGCAATAACAGCATTACGCCTGTTTTTGATCCCGCGACGACCACCTACGGGCTGGTTGTGAGCGCTTTCAGGCCATTTATTACCGTGACGCCGACCACCAACGACCCTAATGCAACTGTAACGGTTAACGGGCAAGCTGTTACTTCCGGCTCGCCTTCACAAGACCTGCCTATGTCTATTGGTGATAACCCGGTAACCATCGTGGTGACTGCCCAGGATAATTCAACCATCAAAACTTATAACCTTACCGTTACCAAGATCCCCTCAAACAATGCCACTATTGCCAACCTGGAGTTGAGCCATGGCTCCCTGTCGCCATTGTTTGTTCCCGGTGGTAACAGCTATACGTCTACCGTGCCGAATACGATTAGCTCGATCACCGTTACCCCACGAACTGCCGATACCGGCGCGAGGGTTACTGTTAACGGTACGGCTGTGGTTTCAAACACTGCTTCATCATCCATCGGCCTGAATGTAGGTCAAAATACCATTACCGTTGTCGGCATTGCCCAGGATGGCACTACTAAAGATACTTATACGGTTGTGGTAACCCGTTCGGCTTCAACAAACGATGCTTTAACTTCCCTCACCTTAAGCCCGGCTTCTCCTTTAACCACTGTCGCAGGGCCCGACTATAAGGACTACACCACAACGGTAAACAATTCCGTTGGCAGTATCCAGGTGACCCCGGTAACGGCTGTCTCTACTTCAATGGTAACCGTAAATACCGTGGGGGTAACATCAGGCACAGCATCCGATCCGATAACATTAAACGTTGGGTCAAACACCATCACCGTTGTTGTAACGGCAGAGGATGGGTCATCCACGAAAACATATGTGATCACGGTAACCCGTTCACTCCCAAACAATGCTAATTTAACTTCCCTTAAATTAACCAACCCGGTTGCGGTTAAAACTACCGTAGCAGGCCCGGATGCGGGTGACTACACCGCATCGGTCAGCAACGCAACTACCAGTATTGAAGTGACCCCCACCACGGCTGTTTCTACTTCTGCGGTAACTGTAAACAACGCAACGGTAGCTTCAGGTTCAGCCTCCGCACCGATAGCTTTAAGCGTTGGCGACAATGTCATTACTACAGTGGTAACCGCACAGGACGGAGTAACCACCAAAACCTATGTGATCACGGTAACCCGTGCCACCGGGCCACTGCTAAACACTATTTACCAACAGGTAAGTGTAAGTAACCCGACCGATCATCCGCAAATGATGGGGGAAGAGATCAACGTACACCAGGGTTTATCACCTAATGGCGATGGCATCAACGACTTTCTTTTGATTGACGGCATTACAAAATATCCGGAAAACAAACTAACGATTATGAACCGGAGCGGTGTATCGATATTTGAAGCCAAAGGCTATGATAACAGCAACAAAGTATTTGACGGACACAGCAACAAAAACGGGGCTATGCAGCTACCCGGCACTTATTTTTATTCGCTGGAATATGCCGTGAATGGCATAACCAAGTATAAAACAGGGTTTATTGTGCTGAAGTATTAAAAAAATAGTATTGATATAAGTTAAATGCCACCTCAAAACAGGGTGGCATTTTATTTTATCAGTATCAACGACGGCTTTACGATCATTAAACTATTCGGGAAAGAGAGAACATAAAACGGGGTTTATTGTGCTGAAATGCTGATAACTACAGGGAAATACTCCGTAAAACACCCCCCAGGATAGCTTAAAGGTTGTTGGTATTTACACCTATGTTTAACTATCAGCAATTATTTTTATGGATTTCGTAAAATAGTTTATAAATTTCCGGGAAAATACCATCAACATAAACTTATTACACTTTACCGGTAGGTTAACAGAGGCCACATGAAGGAAAAACATACAAAAAAACTGAACCTATTGGTGCTATTTATATTGTTGCTAACCGGCGTCAACAGTACCTTTGCGCAGCAACAGGGGTTGACTTATACACAATATATGGATAACCTGATCCCCTTAAATCCTGCCTATTCGCTGCTTGATAAGGCAGGTTCAATAAGTACACTGGCACGGAAACAGTGGATAGGTATACCAGGTGCTCCGACCACTTTTTTGACTAATTTAAATCTGCCTTTTGAAGATATCAATGCCTCTGCCGGTTTGATTGTATTAAATGACCAGTTTGCAATTGAAAATCAAACCGAAGCAAATGCCTATTTTGCAAAAGGGATACAATTGGGGCAGAATGATTTTTTGGCTGTCTCTTTAAATGTCGGCGTCAGGGACTACGTAGCTAATTATTCGCAACTGGACCCCAACGATCCTCAATTCAGGAATAACATACGGTCGATTAAGCCCAATATAGGTTTTGGAGTAATGTACTACACCGACACCTATTATATCGGGATATCGGTGCCTGAGCTAACCATAACCAGTTTGGGAACTGCTTCTCAGCAGAGTGGTATTAACTTTGATAATCACTATTATTTTGCCGGTGGCCTGCTTACTGACCTTGACGAAGACATAAAATTTAAACCCGCAGCACTCGTTGCTTATACAAAAGGTATCCCGGTAACAGCAGACTTTTCAGGGACGATTATACTGAAAGAACAACTCGGGGTAGGAGTAGATTATCGCACCACCAAACAGGCTGCCGGCATATTGACCATTAATGTAGATAATTTCCACATTGGTTACAGTTACCAGTTTAACACTGCCTCACAGGACCTTGGCGGCATAAATATCCCTACACATGAGGTTACACTGAGTTACCGGTTTGGCAGCGGCGCTGCTACTCCTAAATTGTTGTAAAATTTGCATTTTCCGGAATAGTTTCGAATCTTTCGCCGGCATTGATGCCCATACCTGCCAGTTTAAAACCTGACAGGATACCCTCTGGGGATTGCAGGATATTGAGCCTTAGATATTGTGAATTTTTACAAGCCACAAATATCCCATAGTTAGGATCGGAATGGACGATAGTACCAGGAGGCACCCCCTCGGGATTATTGTTATTTAATTGAGCCATACTTACTTCAAGGATATTTATTGGCTGGCTCCTTAATAACGTTAGTGCGCCCCCGTAGTCGGGATTGGTTGCATTGACCAGGCATTCAATCTCTTTTGCTGTTTGATTTTCCCAATGAATCTTCAGTTCATTAAGGGAAGGAGCAGGGCTATAGCTCACTTTTCCCTTTTCCTGTTCAGTAAGCGGTACTTCGCCGGGCATGCTTAATTGCATCATGGCATTGCCAACAAGCATCGTGCCTTCCATGCTTAAACGCGCGGAATAGATGCCATAACTATCGCCCGGATAAATCGCAAATTCGCGCTGAACCAAAACCGGACCTGCATCAAACTTGTCACTCATGAGGTGAATGGTAATCCCGCCGGTAGTTTCGCCATTTTTAAGCTGCCAGAAAACGGGGTTACTGCCGCGATAAGCCGGGAGTAAACTAAAATGTACATTATAAAACCCTTTTTGCGGAATGCTGAATAATTCGGCGGGGATTTTGCAGCCGAGGCCAAATACTAAAACTACATCGGGCCTGGTTTCAAGCAGCAACGCTTTGAAATCTGTAAGAAGCTGATCTTTATTTAACCGTAGAAAAGGAATATTCAGATGCGCTGCCGTGTGCTCCAGTTGAAGATTGTGCTTATTAACATCTCCAACGGAAACAACCGTTTCTATCATTTTTTGCCCGGCTAAAAAATGCAGGGATGGGATAGCGTAAATACTGCCGGATAATAAAACTATTTTCACTTGATTAAGGTTTGGCGATAAATATCAACAAATAAGTATTAAAACAGAAATATGTAAGCCAAAATATAAAGCTTACCGGTCCGTTATACCAACGTTTATATAATTAAAATGTTAGTTGCCTGTTTGTTTTACAATCATTTGAAGCCAATGCCTGATTTTTTAGCTGTTTTACAATACAAAAACTATTTTTTAGCAGGAAAACTTTATCATAATTGACATAAACATAATAGATTTATAGACGTTTATTAACCGGTAAATTTGAACAGGAAAAAGCTTTAAAAAAGAATGAGTAAAGTATTTACAATTGCTGAGGGACTGGAAAATATGGGTGCGCTGCGCACCGGCGGACAGGGGTCAGTTTATAAAGGCAGACGAATGGGCCCGATCATTAGCGCTGTGAAGATCTTGCCAACACCTATTCATACGGAAAGCACTGATGATAAAAATTACCGTAATTTTTTGAACGAAGTTGACAAACTTAAAAAAGTAAATGAGGCTCCTAACCCTAATGTGGTTAAAATATTAAATTCAGGGATCACCGAAAGCGGCTCATTTCCATTTATTGAAATGGAATTTATTGAAGGGCCCGACCTGGAAGAACTGTTGAAACTGCCCCACGACGCTATTTTCACCATAAAGGAAACCATAAAAGTAGCCGATCAGCTGGCAAATGCACTTAGCCATTGCCACAAAGTGGGGGTAAAGCATGGTGACATAAAAAGTAATAATGTAAAATTTAATATCCATTCGGGAAATTATGTTTTACTCGATTTCGGTTTATCGGTAATGTCTGACGAGCAGCGCCGGAGCAGTATGCGGCATGCAGGGGCAATTGAATTTATGGCCCCTGAACAAAATGAGGGCAAAATGCTTTTTCAAACAGATATTTACAGTTATGGCGTAATCCTGTACGAACTGCTTGCAGGCCAGGTGCCTTTTCCGCTGAAAGATAACGGTGAAACTGCAAGAAACTCAGTAATGATAGCGCACATGGAATCAGCTTTGCCCGACATACCCGGGTTGCGCCGCCAGCATCTCCCCGAAAACTGGACTGCCGCCCAAAAGGAACGCGAAATGCAGGTACCGGGCTGGCTGCTGAATTTGATAGCGGATTGTCTTGAAAAATCTCCTGAGAACCGTTACTCCAATGGGAAACAATTGCAGGAAGCCATCATAGAAAATAGTATTGCAGATATTAAAAACGGTAAAGGGAGTAGTGCAAAAATCACTCAACCAGAGACTGCTGCCGCACCTGTAGCCAGTTATGCACCGCCTGCAGATAACGGGATGATCAATTTATCAAAGCCGGTATTTTATGGATTTATGGTCTTGCTTTTCGTTTTTATGGCATTGGCAGGTTATTCATTGTTTTCCAAATCCGCTGTACCGGTTAATCCGGTTGCTAAAACGGTTGTGGATACGCCAAAAACTATTGATTCCGAGCAAGTAGCCAACGAATATTATGCCAGGAAACACCGGGAAAAGCAAAAATTAGTTGACTCGACTACATTAAATGCGATAAAAGATGCGCAAACACATAAGGATAACCCTGATAGCACAGCTACAGATACTTCAAGAAAACCAAACAATTAAAGATAAATGGAGGCAAAAAATACTATCTGGCAGCGTTTAGGCATACATGATTGGTTTTTAACAGGCGAAAATAGCAGCAAGGCAAAAAAGCAGCTGACGCTCACTCCGGATGATGTTTATAATTATGTGATAGCCAAGTTCAATGAATCTATCCGGGCACTTTCATTTGCTGACCGTATCGTATTTTACCACGAATACATCATCAGTTTCAATGCCGAAGACTATGCTGAGTTTATGAGGAATAAAGAGGGCATCTTCGGTATCATCATCAATGAAACAGTTAAGAAGTTTTACGAATTGCTGAAGCAGTACAGGATGGCTGGCAAGGTGGTTGAACCCTCCAGTTCGAAATGGGTATTCAGGCTGGTGTCACATCCGGATTATGCGCGCGGGGATATTGGTTTTATCGGTAAATTATTACCCGGCACTACCAAAAAAGAAGAAAATTTAAGGGTGACGTTTATCCCACGGCAAACTGGCATCGCCCAAACGTTCGATGTTAGCCAGGATATTTTAAAAGGCTTTAATTATTACAGCGAAGGTTATTATGAGCTCCCTTATGTAGAAGATATTGATGCCAGCGAAAACAGCGGGGAAAATATAGGGAAAAAGAAATTCGCAAGATTTGAAACCATTTTGCCCGAAAAACAGTTTGCTGGTAAGAAAGTTGAATACCTGATGACGGATGATGAGATTATTGTTTCGGGCGAGGATGAGACCAGGGAGGAATCGAATATTTTCAGGATTCCGACTGAATGGGTAAATACGCCTCATTTACAGATCAGGTACAATAAATCAGACGGTAAGTTCTACATGGCATCATTTGGCGAACTGACGATTTTAAATGAAAACCAGGTGGCTAAAAGTGATGTGAACTTGCCATCGTGGGTTGAGCTGCCGGTAAATTCAAAAATTTTGCTTAATGGAATAGTTGGGGTAAACATTTTTAAATCATAACGTAAATGTCGCAAATATTGTCCGCCGGAATACTGATTATATGCGTGGCTTTACTGGCAACTCATTTTTTTGACATAAAAAATTCACGTAAACCGAATGACTGAACAATTTTTCGGATTAACCGACCCCGGCAGGCAACGGAAGAACAATGAAGATACCTTTATTGCAGAGATCACTGCCAATAATCAGTTTATTATTGCCTGCGTGATTGATGGCGTTGGGGGATATGCCGGCGGCGAAGTTGCAGCCGCATTGGCGCGCGAAGTCATTTTAAAAAGGCTGGAGCAACCATCCGGCGAGATCATTCCTATGATGCTGGATTGTTTTGACCTTGCCAATAAAAAAATCATAGAGGAAAAACAAACTTCCAAAGAGCATGCACATATGGCTTGTGTATGCACCCTGGCGCTTGCCGATATTCAAAACAACCAATTTTACTTTGCCCATGTGGGCGATTCAAGGCTTTACCTGGTAAGGGATAATTCGCTGGTGAAAATCTCGCATGACCAATCATTCGTAGGCTTTTTAGAGGAGTCAGGAAGATTAACTGAAGAAGAGGCTATGAAGCACCCCAAACGTAACGAGATCAGTAAAGCGTTGGGCCTGGATAAGCATTTAGGTGATGACAAGGAATATGTTGAAACGGGACAATCTCCATTTCTTACAGGAGATATGCTCTTACTCTGTAGTGACGGTTTAACTGATATGGTTAATAGCACCGGGATAAACACAATTGTTTCTTCAGACCGATCACTAAAAGACAAATGTCGCCAATTGATTGATGCTGCAAATCAACACGGAGGAGCAGATAACATTACTGTGGTGCTGGTTCAAAACAACAAGGAAAAGGTTCAGTTTGATACGGCAAAACCTGTAGCAAACGGGAATAAAAATACGACCGTCAAATCAAACCCTTTGACAGGTGAATCTCCGGAGCCGGTTGTGCACCAGGCAAAAACAAAAAGCAAAACAGGGCTGGTAGTCCTGTTGTTTTTGTTGATGCTGGTTTTTATGGCAGCTGCCGTTTATGAATACCTGCAAAATCAGGCCAAACAGCCTGTTGAGCAGGCCAAGCCTGTTGTATTTGCAAAAATTCCAAAAAACGGCCAGGAACTAAAATTGCAGCGGGCTATTGATCAGGCAAAGGGTCGCGTCCTGATTCTGTCAGATACCTCTTACAAAGCCCCCATATTGCTCACCAAAGCCATTCAAATTAATAATGATAGTTTGACCATTAAAGCCAAAGGTAAAATAGTATTGCAAAGCGATTCGGGGTATACTGGCCCGGCTTTTCAGCTGGCTTCAAAATGTAAAAACATTGTGCTGGATAGCGTTTCACTGGTTAATTTCAGGGTAGGAGTAGCATCAGTAAACAATGCCCTGGCATTAAAAAATACAAGGTTTATAAATTGCCCTGTACAAATAGAAAATGCATACACCTTTCCTGATAAAAAATACATCAACGGAAAACTTCCGGCAGTTATTTTCATTGCCGATTCTGTCCCTGTAACTAAAAAGAAATAGCACAATGGAACAGGGAGGCACGATACCCATTTCACGAAAAAAAGAACGCCTGTTTTTAATACTTACCGGCATTATTATTTTACTGCTTTTTACCCGTCTTTTTTTTATCGAACAAAAAAATTTTACCGATGTAAGCCAGCGGCTGAAGGATGGCACCATGATCAACCTCAACGCTCCAAAAATCGCCCAAAATTTAAGTTTACTTTTAAAAAGAGGGTATTATTTTGTAGATCAGAATGATATCAACCTTATTGAAAATACCGTAGCGAATAACGTTAAACCAGGAAACAAGTTTGACAATATAGGCGAGTTAAATAAGCGCCGTTTCAATGTAAATGCTGATGAAGCATATAATGATGGGGGTGAGTCTTTTAAACAAAGGGTGACAGTCTCCCGTTCGTTACTTGGTTATACAGGCGATGATTCTTTGCGTTTTATCCAGGAAAAAAATGATCCGCCTGCTTTGCCGGCATCAACTGACCTGGGTTTGGATGGCTATGCCATTTCAGGTAAAATACTCAACAAAAAATTACCTGTTAACGGTGTATTGGTAAGGCTGCAAATGATATTACCGCAGGACAGTATTTATAATGATGAGGAAGCAGACCTGGTAAAAACGCGAACCAAACAAGCACCGGCCTATAAAATTGTTTATGTTTTGGATAATAAGGGACAAAGGCATTTGCAATCGCTGGTTGCCTTTTCACGTACGGATGCAAATGGGGAATATGCATTTAAAAACCTGCCTGCAAATAAAGCATTCGAGGTATTGCCTTTACAGCCCGGTTTCCAGTTTGGGAAATCCCAGGGAACCGAAAACCTCAGCGGCGATCAGGAATTCAATTTTTATCAGTCGCCCCATACTATCAGGCTTTTGTCTACCCGGGATTATAATATCCTTAAAAAGGAAAAATCGTTTATCATCCGCACCCCGGAAGAGTTTAATTTATGGTACTGGATAATTGTAACAGGCTTTTTTGCCGGATTCTTTATTACCCATATAGTGCTGAGCTGGAAATTCTCTGAATCCGACCAATTGATTCTGCCATTGGTAATGATCCTTACTGGCCTGTCATTTTTAACCCTTTTAAGCTTGCAGGATCCTTTACGTGACCGCTTTTTTGCCCGGGATACATTGGTTTACCTGTTCATTGGTTTTGGCGCCATGTTGCTGGTGTTGTCCTTTAAAATACGCCGCTTTACTGCCGACTCCAACTTTTACCGGATGTTTGTGTTTAAACACAATCGCAAAGCTGCTAATGGCTGGCCATGGATAGTAGCTGCCATGATTTTGCTTATCCTTACCATTCGTTTTGGTACCGGGCCCGAAGGAAGTGGTGTGAAAGTTAACCTTTTTGGTGCTCAGCCGAGTGAGATCGTTAAATATTTGGTGATCATTTTCCTGGCGGGATTTTTCGCGGTAAATGAAAAATTTATCAGCGAATATGCCAGCTGGCGTAAAAGATGGTCATTTTTTTCATTTGCACTTATCGCTATCGGCATCACTCTTTTCCTTTTTTTAATGCTGGGCGATATGGGGCCGGCTATCATTATCTGTTTTACATTTATCATCCTGTTTTCCTTTTCGCGGGGCGATTTTATGTTCATGGCGCTATCCGTAGTGTTTTACGTGATTGTTACATGGATTTTTAAAAATGTATGGTTATCCGGCGCCTTAACCCTTGCCATGTTGCTGTTCGTTTTCTTTTACCGACGCCGGCAGCTCAGCGAATCGGCGATAATGGCATTAATAGTGATTGCCGGGTTTTTAACCATTGATAAGATCCCTCATTTGGATAAACTTATCCCCGGGCCTGTTGAACGCCTTGTTGAAAGAAAAGCAATTTGGCAGGATGCCTGGAACAATGAGGTTTATGGCGGCGACCAGGTGGCAAATGGCTTATGGGCGATGGCAAGCGGAGGCCCGGCAGGGCAGGGGATTGGCGAAGGATATGCCAAAACCATCCCCGAAGCACACACCGATATGATATTGCCCTCCATGGGCGAAGAGTTTGGATGGGCGGGCATCATCGCTATATTTTTATTATTCCTGATGTACCTGCACCGGTCAATTATTATTGGCAGGCAAACCGGCACACCCTTCCTGTTTTATTTATGCGCCGGGATTGGCGTGTGTACATTTGTCCAGTTTTTATTGATCGCAGGAGGGTCGACAGGGGCATTGCCCTTATCGGGGGTAGCATTACCCTTTCAGAGCTATGGCGGATCGTCCCTGGTAGCTAACTTTATTGCGGCAGGCTTTTTATTATCGGCCTCCAGAGTTAAAGGAACGGCGGTACAAATGAGCTATATCACCAAACAACAGGACCGTAACCTGGTACCTGCTTTACTTGCCGCCTGTATCGGAATGATCTTGCTGACCATCAATATTTCGCGGTACTTTTTCAATAACCGCCAATGGTTGGTGAAACCAGCTTTGGTGGCCGATAAAAGCGGTGCCCGCATGTTCAGTTATAACCCGCGTATTGCTATTTTAATGAATAGACTACAGGCAGGCACACTTTATGATCGCAACGGGCTTATCCTTGCGACCAGCAATCCGGAGTTGGTTAAAAAGCAGCAGAATGCTTTAAGCACGGCAGGGGTTGGCTATTATAACCTGGATTCGGCGATGCACAAACGCTTAACACGCTATTATCCATTTGAGGAACAGATGTTTTTTTGGGTTGGCGATGCCAATACCGACGTATTTAACGGCAGCACCAACGGCTATTTTGCCGAATACGGTGAAGCTGCCGAACTGCGCGGATTTAAGATGCCTATTTCCAGCTATAACGTACATGCCAGCTTTTTCAGGGAGGACCGTTTTTTGCCTAAGGGAATAAAGGAAATGACCGTAAGCAAAAAGGATTACAGCGCCCTCGCACCCTTGCTTGCAGCCGGTATTAACAGCGAAGAAGTGGAGGCATTTAAAAAACGAAACCGGGATGTGCAGTTAACGGTTGATGCTGATCTGCAAACCAGCATCCAGCGGTCCATCGCTGTTGATACTTCTTTCAATTATAAAAGGATCTCGGTAGTAATTATGGAACCGGCCAGCGGCGATGTACTGGCTTCGGCAGTGTACCCTTTGCCGCCTGTGCATAACTGGGACTTGCTTAACATGCCCATCCCCGAGCAAAACAAACTGGCCCAATGGGTAACCACTACCGACCTTGGCTTTACTTACGCCACGCAGCCCGGTTCAACTGCCAAAGTGTTAACCACCATGGCTGCCTTTAATAAACTGGGGCTGGATGCCGCCAAAGTTACTTACCATGTAGATGAAAACGAGCGCATCCGTACCAAAGGTATTGAACCTGATGAAACCGGCGAAATAACGCTTGAACGTGCGGTTGCCAAATCGAACAACGTATATTTCATAAAACTGGCCAACCAGCAGCACCTGCAAGAAAATATGGCCGACTTGTATTTAAAAACCGGGATGTTTTTACACGGCGTGGGCGGCTATTTTTACAATAAACCTGCGGAAAATACCGACCAGGAAGAAAAGTGGCGTACTTTATGGCGAAATACTGAATTTAACACCAAACCCAGGTACGATCCCAATAACATCCGCCGTTCAAGGTCGATGGGGATATCGGGGATGGCCTGGGGGCAGGGAGGGCTGATTGCCACACCTGCTGCGGTTGCAAGGCTGGTTTCGGGTGTTGCCAATAACGGCGCACTTGTAGCCAACAGGTTTGTATTAAAGGTAAGCGATTCGCTGACGGCTGTAAAGGGCAGCATAAAGCTGGCGAACGATCCGCAATATGCCGGGCTTATCACACAATACATGATAGAGCAAAGTGCGCCTAAAGTGCCCATATTGGGTATCAGCGTAGCGGGTAAAACGGGCACGCCCGAAAGGATCTGGAAAAAGCAGAGCATTAATGATGGCTGGTACGTGTTTTTTGCCCCGATGGCAAAGGGCAAAGGCAACATAGTGGTTTGTATCCGTATTGAATCTACCAGGGGCTCCTCAGACGCTGTAAGGCTTGCCGGGCAGCACGTTATACCATTTTTATTAAAAAAGGGTTATATTAAAAGTATTGTGCCTGCTAAACAAGATGATAACGGGCAAAGTGATCAGACTGAAGATATCAAAACACCAGAGCCAACAACTGCCGATACAAGCGGAACGGTGAATTAATAATTTTTTGAAACTATAAGCATTAACCATGTTCGATCTGTTTAAAAAAAATGAAAATAGGGGCCCGAAAGATGTAAAGGCTGTCAGGGATACGCTGCTGCGCTTTATTAAAGAGGAATTTCAGAAAATTGAAGGAGGGGAAGGCCGGAATATTAAGGGAGTAAATATTTTTATAGGCAGCAGTGCAGGTGAAAAACATATCTACGAAGCCGCTGTTTACATTGATGAGCAGGATAAGTTTAAAGAAGAGGTACAACGCATAGCCGACGATTACGCGCTCGATATTCCGGATGGATGGGAAATGAGTATTGATTTCATAGATGAATATCCGGCCGAAGCTTTAAAAGTAGATTTGTTGAACGCAGCGATTTTTATCCGTACAAAAGAAAATACGTTACAGCGGTCGGCAACTGCTTATTTGCGGGTATTAAATGGCGAGGCTGAAAAAAAAGAATATACAATAAACTCCGCTGATGGTAAAATGAATATCGGTCGCGGCAAAAAAGTACAGGTAGAGGATGGCTTTTTCAGGCTGAACCAAATTGCCTTTGATGCAGAAAGTGACAGTGAAAGCAACAAGTTTGTGAGCCGCCAGCATGCCCATATCGAATGGAGTAAAGAGAATGGCTGTTTTATGCTTTTTGCTGATGATGGCGGCGTACCGCCCCGGAACAAAGTAAAAGTAAGATCGGCGCTAAGCGAAAATCTTGTAAAACTACATTCGGTAAGCATTGGTCATAAACTTGCAGAGGGTGACCAGGTGATTTTGGGCGAATCGGCGGTACTTGAATTTAGCTATAGTTCGGAAGAAAATAAAGATGGGTAAAATATTTACGATTGCGGAAGGACTTGAAAACATGGGCGCCTTGCGTACCGGCGGTCAGGGATCAGTGTATAAAGCGCGCCGGATGGGCCCGGTTATCAGTGCTGTGAAAATTCTTCCCACACCCATTTACGCTGAAGACGCAGAGGACAAAAACTACCTGAAGTTTTTGAATGAAGTAGAAAAGCTTAAAAAAGTTAACGAAATACCCAATCCCAATGTAGTAAAGATACTCAATTTTGGTATTACCGAAAGTGGTTCGCTGCCTTATATTGAAATGGAGTTTGTTGATGGCCCCGACCTGGAAGAGTTGCTGAAGCCACCTCATGAACCGGTTTTTACCATTAAGGAAGTTGTAAAAGTAGCGGATCAGCTGGCCTGTGCTTTGTCGCATTGTCACAAAGTGGGTGTAAGGCACGGGGATGTTAAAAGCAATAATGTAAAGTATAATATTCATACCGGCAATTATGTGCTGCTTGATTTCGGATTGTCAGTAATGTCAGACGAGGACAGGCGGAGCAGTATGCGGCATGCCGGGGCAATAGAGTTTATGGCGCCCGAACAAAATGAGGGGCAGATGCTGTTTCAGACGGATATTTACAGCTATGGTGTTATTTTATTTGAACTGCTTACAGGCCAGGTGCCTTTTCCGCTGAAAGACAACGGCGAAACGGCGCGTAATTCGGTGATGGTGGCTCACATGGAAGCGCCTGTTCCTGATATTCTTGAATTGCGCAGGCAAAACATACCTGAAAGCTGGAATTCGGCAAAGCAGGAACATGAAACGGCGATACCGGTTTGGTTGCTGAATATGGTAACACGCTGCCTTGAAAAAGCCCCGGAAGGGCGATATAGTAATGGCATTGAGTTGCACGAAACATTGGTGCTTAACAGTACTTCGGCATTGCCTGACGATGCACCCGTAGCTATTTTAAAGGCAGAAAATAAACAATTACAAGCGGTGGTGCAAAGATACCGGGAGGAAGCTGCAAAAAACGGTTCAGGCGTACGGGTCTCCAAATATATGCTCGGCGGGTTGGTACTGTTAGCTTTGCTGGGGATCTTCGTGCTGGCACGGCCCATCTTCTCGGCAAAAAACAATGTTGATTTGCCCTCTCACGATAGTTTAACAAAGGTAATACCCGTTCACCTGAAACAGAGCCCTCCACAACCCGTGACAAAAAAAGAAATTTTACCGGATACTGCCAATGTTAAAAAGGATACAACAGGAATCAATATACCCAATGATGACTCCGTTAGCAATGCAACAAAACTGGCAGACCAAAAAAAGAAACATCACAAAAAGAGAAAGAAGTTTTTGGGGATATTTTAACTGGTTTTGATAGCACAGGATACCCTGGCCTCCTGATATTTACTACCGGCAATGCCGATACCGCCTGTGTAAAACGCCGGTTAGTGAATTATTTTTCGCCATTTTTCATGTTAAAACAGGCATTGAACTGCCGATTTATGTTAATCGGATGGCGATTTTCATATTAATTGTTCAGATAATCAATTACTTAACTATTTGTTGTAAAAAACTTAACATCGGGTTTGCCAATTCGGCCCGGTTTTGTACTTTTGCGCCCGGAGAGCTGGCAGAGTGGTCGATTGCGGCAGTCTTGAAAACTGTTGAACTGTGAAAGGTTCCTGGGGTTCGAATCCCTAGCTCTCCGCAAAATAAATTAAATGCCTTCCGCCCATTGGCGGAGGGCATTTGTTGTTTTATAGGGGTTTGCCCTTAAGCATTAAAAACAATTTTATCACATAAGGTATCAATATCCATATCACAGTTCATCCCTGTTTTTAATAAACTTTATAAACACAATAGTATGAGTAAGGATGAACGGCTTCGTAAACTATCCGGTGAAATTGACGCTATGGTTATAAAGTATCAAAGGCATATAATCATGACAAAGATTGAGGGGGAGAGCAACGAAAATACGGCGATCAAGCAGGATTTTATAAGGTGCTTAATGGCCCTGAATAAGCGAAAACGCGATCTGGAAAACGAGTAAGCTAATAAGCAGAAATACAGCAAAATAGTTTAAATAAAGAGCAGCCGTTCGTCCACTCCGGATTTGACTGTTGCCGAACGCCTGCGGACGGTCGGAGAGAACCTCTGGCAAAATTTATACTATTGAAGGTTTCACCATATGCGAGGACGTATGTTTAAGAAACTGTTGAAGGAGCTATAGTAAATAAAGGTACTGCCGTTCGTCCATTACGGGAGTGGACTATTGACAACAGGCCCCGACCGTTGTTTTTTCTTGACTACAAAGGCCTCGTAAAATTCTTCATCAAGCGTTTTGATATAATTGTGCAATGCCGATTTTATCAATTCCAGCCGGTGATGCCGGAAATCCTCTTCTTCCGGTAAATAATAGGTGAAAAAATTTATCGCCGGCCTCAGCCACAAATTTTTGGCGTTAGTTTCAAAATCGCCCAGTAAACCCTGGAATTTGCCATAGCCTATAATGGTGCGCTGGTTATTAACCGTTTCTATCATTCCCTCCCCAATAGAACGTAATTCCTCCCTGAAAATTAATGAGTCCTTCAGTTCGCGCCATTTGGGGCCGTTATTGAGCTGACCATCCGCTATTGCCGACCTCAGGTCGTCTAAAAAAGCCGACGACTGTAAATTTTGAGTGTAGGAATAAGAATCTAAAAACGTAAGGTCCTGCCGGTAAAGTTCCAGCCAACCCCAAAAGGAACAAAACCTGTATAACGTACTGGTAAGGCGGTTTCGTAAATAGTAGGGGTCGGCGGGGTGGTTCCTCACCATACACTCGGATTTATCAAAAAGGGTTTCCCGTGTAAAATTCTTCGAATCGTACTTGTATAACTTTAAAATACTCTCCACGCGGCTAAGTACTTCTTTTGCCGACAAAAGGATAGGGTCCTTATATCGCTTTGATATTTTTTTTAAGCTTGCTTTTTCCTTATACTTTTCAAAGTAACGCACAAGCAAAAAGTCTTTAACAAGTAAAGCGACGAGCGAACCCGAAACGGTTACCAGGGCCGCTATCACGGTAAATGTTAAAACGCTGGGGTTATCAGTGGCTGCAGGATGCACGCTTGCAGCGATTGGGTTTAATAATATCATTTAACGTTGCTGTTATTTTTTCTTCTTTCCTTTTTTGGCTTGCTTGTCGGGTACACCAAAGGGCAGTGATTGTTTCCACCTCGATTCTAAAAATGATTCAGTATTGTCGTAACTGGTACTTTTTCCACCCTGCATTGGCTGGCCTTGTACACCCCGCTGTTTTTGGTAGCGTATGGTTAAAGGATGCTCGGTATTGGCTGTGCCATAGCCCGTGCTATAATCGCCTGCTGAAAACGCCAGGCCCAGGTAGCCCCCGATAGTAGCCTCAGGCGCCATATGATCTTTAAAAAATTTATCATTCAGCATCGCCTCCTGAAAATCGTACAGCATTGAACCCTTTTTACTTTTATTATCTTCGTCTACCACCGGTTCGGCGGTATGGCACCCTTCAAGGATGATCCTTCCTGAAAACTGCACACCATTGCTGTCTTTTGTGAATTTTTGCAGTATCTTTTTGACAATGTTTTTTACCTCGGTTCCATTCTTTTCGCCCAGGGCCGCTTCTTTGGTCAATGCAACTGCGGGGTTATCACCATGCGCAATTAAATAAATCGTTTCATCGGCTTTTGGCGCTTCAAACAACCCTTTTTCAATATCGTTTTCTGTGTAATAGTCATCCTCGTTAAGGTTTGTCATTAATGTTACGGCCCCATCCTGCAAAGTTGTGCTGTCTGCCGGTACTTCTTCGCCAACAATGGCGATAAACCTTTGGATCACACCAGGCAATCTTGCCGCTTGCATTTCATTTTTTGGTGATGGTGGTTCAATGGACCCTCTTTGGTATACGGGGACGGCAGGAAGCGACAAACCACCCTTGTTGCCGTCTAGAAAATTACGGTTTCCGGTTGTTTTGGGTACCATTAAAGATAGCCTGTCAGTGCCCATCAAATTGGTTTAAGTGATGGAAAATTAATTCTTTTTTTCTGTATTTCCTAATGCCCCGACCGGGTTATTGCAGGTATTTAACTAAACCCTTAGCCCGCCAAACTCCTCACTTCGCCCGGCGACAGGCTGGTTTGCTTTTTAAAGAAATTGGAGAAATGCGACAGCTGCTCAAAACCCAGGCTGTAGGCAATTTCAGAGATGTTCCAGTCGGTTTGTTTAAGCAGGATCTTGGCTTCCTGCACCAGGCGGCTGCTGATGTGCTCGGTGGTGGTTTTGCCGGTGGTGTCTTTTAAAACTTTGTTGAGGTGGTTGCTGTGTACGGCCAAACGGTCGGCATAGTCGCTGGCGGTGCGCAGGGTAACCTTTTGCCCCGGCGATGCTATGGGGAACTGCCGTTCAAGCAGTTCAATGAACAGCGATGATACCCTTGCCGAAGCGTTGTGCGCATTGTTATAAGTGGTAATAGGCTCCAGCTTTTGGCCGTAGTGGATCAGTTCCATTACGTAGTTGCGGATCAGGTCGTACTTGTACAGGTAATTGGAGGCGATCTCTGTCTGCATCTTTTTAAACAACAGCAGAGCCTCGTCGGCCACCTCATCACTCACCTGGAAAACAGGAACACCACCCGGGCGGAAGATCGGCAGCTCATCCAAAATAGCGCCGCTTTTGGATGGCAGCAAAAAGTCGCTGGTAAATATGCAAAAGCAACCCTTCTGGTTATCATCCTGCGGTACCCAGTTATAGGGGATCTTTGGTGTAGCAAATACCAGGGCGTTCTTTTCAATATAAATGGTCTTATCAGCATACTCGGCTACGTTGCGACCGCGTACCAGGCTTATTTTATAATAGGCCCTGCGGTTATAGGGCATGTGGTTAGGGTCGGCTTTAATTTTGGGGATGATATCCTCAAAGTTGAAGATGTTAAAGTGGCCGATTTCTTTGTTTATCCCGGCAGGTAAAAGTGATTCAACGCTGCCATTGGTTTTAACAGCAATTTCTTTATAAAATTCGTCGACGCTGATGGTTTGCATAGGGTGATGATTAATTTATTTCAGTCGATAATTGAATTTGATAAACATTCAGATTACTGACTATGTGAAACAACCAATCAAATATACAGTATCTGCATGTTAAAGCAGCGTCATGTTTGAATATGATAAACAATGGATTGAATTGTGCAAACCGGCTGGGTTGGGCCAGTCATACCTTTACGCCATCAAATTAAAATGAATAAAATGGAACTTACCAATAACACTATACTTATTACCGGCGGCACCAGCGGCTTTGGTCTGGAATTTGCCAATCGCCTGTTGGCACTGGGCAATACCGTAATTATTACCGGTCGTAATCAAGCAAAGCTGGATGAAACCCGGAAGAAATTACCCGGCGTACATACCTTTAAAAGCGATGTAAGCGATCCGGAAGCTATTACAGCCCTTTTTAGCCGGGTTACCCAACAATTCCCTGGTTTGAATATCCTTATCAATAATGCCGGGGAAATGCGCAAGATCAACCTGCAGGAGACGTCCATCGACCTTAACGATATTACCCGCGAGGTAGAGATCAACCTGATGGGCCCTATCCGCATGGTGCAGGCGTTTTTGCCTCATCTTAAAAAACAAAAAAACGCCGCTATTTTAAACGTAACCTCGGGCATTGCTTTGGCACCGTTCCCCATTTCGCCGGTTTACGGGGCCACCAAATCGGGGCTGAGGTCGTACACCAAATCGTTAAGGGTGCAGCTAAAGAATACAGGCATAAAAGTATTTGAGCTGGTAGCACCCGGTTCAAGCACCCCGTTAAATGATAAATTTAAAGGTTTGAATGATTTTGACGATAAAATGCTGATGGACCCGATAAAGTTAATTGATGTAGCCATAAAAGGCCTGCAAAACGATACCTATGAGATCTATCCGGGAATAGCGCGTATGATCAGGGTGATGAGCAGGCTGGCGCCCGGGTTTTTGCTGAAGCAGATGAGCAAAGTAGGGGCGGAGGAGATGAGGTAACGCCCTACTCTTTCTGCTGACACTTTGCGCCATTATTTTACAATGCTTTAAATTGAAGCATAAAAAAGTTTCAAAGGACCGAAGCCCGATGCTCTTCGGCCAGATTCCGTCCTTCTATCTTGCCTTTCGTTCCCCATGGCAGGTGTTAGCCTAACAGTACTAACACCGCCTAACAGCACCTAACACCCGTTGCTTTTGTAGTTTTAAACTACAGGCATAGCCAATCCGAAGACACAATATTTGTGCCAGCGTTCCGTGTAAACTGTGTACATCGGAAGGGCTATTAATCGCCGTAAAAGACCAGGTAAGTGTGTGGTTCCGATTTACATTTTACGGCCAATTGAATCACCCTCTCAATATCTTCGTCATAGCGTAGTTCTTGTAGTTTTTTAAAATCCAAAATCAAATGATTCATTTGTAAATGATTAAAGATCGTATCGCCATATGGGTCTAAGTATTTAGCCAATTTAAATGCCTCATTATTTAAAGGGTCAAATAGAATCTTTGAGATATATTCTATATCCAAAGATTCTATTTGTTCTCTCTCCTCATTCTCTAAGATTACCGTCCATGCCATATCTTTATAATTATATCAAGGTCTACCTGGAAAAGCTGTTACAAGTTCGCCTGAGGGCTTAGTAATTACAGTATAAGTAGACGTCGGTAGTCCGGTTGCTCTATCTACTCCTACAGTTCTTCCTGCGTCAACTATTCTTTCAAGATTTCCACCTGATTGTTGAGTGACAGGATGCTGTGTTGCCTGCATTATTAGATTCTCTACCTCGTCCGCGTCAGTAGTTATAAACTTACTTTTAGACGCAAATTTAGCGATTGCATTTATAGTATGCCTTTGTAATACGTGTAATAATCCCTTTTGTGTTATTTTGATACCCCCATTAAGTTCGATTGGAGCTGCATCTTCTGCAACCCTTGCAACTACTGAAGTCGTACTTGCAGCTGCACCAGGGCCTAAAATTAGCGAAGTTGCGACAAGCGTGTATTTAGCAACTGTTAGTTGTTTTGAATTTCTTCGATATCCTGATTGGAAACCGGCCCATGATTGCGACCATTCTTTGATTTGGCGGCCATAAGCTCCCTGATATGGATTCTGACCTGAGTTAGTATAATTCCAATACATTTCTTCCAATTGATAATTGGGCAATTGCTGATTGGCAATCCATCCAGTACCAGCACCCATCCAGGTAAAACTTTGCCCGTGAGTGTATATGTCTGCGCCAAATTCATAAGTGGTGTTATCTGAACGCTCCTCTATATAATTTCCATTTCTATCAAAATACCCCATCCCATCGATGTCGATATTCCTAATCGGGTTATTCTGCACATAGTTATATGGCGACCATTCTTCGTAACTTTCAGCCAATGGATCAATACTCGTCCATCTACCTATCACCGGATCATAGAATCTTGCGCCGTAATCGTATTCTGTTATTTCGGGTTGTAGCTCCTTTTTATTATAGAGGTAATTATTTCCGGCGTTTATCTGTCTGTGTATATTTAATCCAAAAGGGTAATAGTCGTCTTCGCCAACCTTGCCGGTCGCCATATCAAAGGTCACCCGGTTGTTCCCTAAATGGTCGGTTAAAGTGTACTCATAATCGTAGTTGGTTGAAGTATTAACCGACGTTGAGTTTATTGCACGGCCTTCTTCTGTTTGTATAAAATCAATGGTGGCAGCATCGGGTTTATATTGTATTCCGCTGATATAATCGGTCGGGCTGCCGTTACTTACCTTTCGCAGCTTGTCGCCATTGGCGTCGTAGGTATAAGTAATGTTTATCCCTGTTGCGGTTACTGTTTGTGGTAGGTTTAACATGTTATAAGTTATCCCGGTGCCGGTTCTGCCATCGTGATATACATTGCCGTTTACATCATACGTATAACTGCTGCTGGTTATGCCGCTTACTGTACTGAGCTGGCTGCCATTGTAGAGGTATGTACCTGTGTTAGCACCTCTTGTTAATGAGATTATGTTACCCAGGTAATCGTAACTGATGCCGGTCTCGCTAAAACCGGCTGTACTGCTACCGGCCGTTAACCTGTTTAGCGGATCGTAAGCGTAAACAACATGTTGCCGGGTGCTTATGCCAGCATTATAATCCTGCTCGGCTATATGGCCGTTAAACTGCGGCGTTGCGTTGTACTGCGGTAAATTATAGTTGAGTTGTTCGGCAAATAATTTGGTGCTTGTTGGCGGTATGCTTGGGTCGTTAATTTTTGAAAGCCAGCCCCGCTCGTTATAGGTATAGCTGGTGTTTTGTAAAAAACTGCTGCCATTGTTTGTGCTGTGCAGATGTTTGGTCATCACCTGCCCAATCTCGTTATAATCGTTTTGAGATAATAGTATATTGGCGCCGCCGTTTATACTTTCAAATGTCTGTTTTTTGCGGCCCGTATGGTCATATACATAGGTATTGGCTATTGTGGCGTTAAGCACCGCTGCGGTGTTTGTAGCGTTTTTACCATAATGCAGCCTGGTGGTGCCGGTTAGCTCGTTGGCAAAATCAGTAAAATCATAGGTACTGGCAACCACGTCATAGTTATATGCGCTTGATACCCCGCCCAGGTAATGCTGTGTGTATGTTTGGGTTACCCGGCCAAGGTTATCATAAGAATACACCGAATAAAGCATATTGGCCGTGCCCAATACATTAGCTCGTGTAACTGTTGTTAATCCGGTTGTATTAGTGGATGCACCGGCTGGAGCGGTGTAAGTTGAAGGTAAGCCCGGAATGTTATTATAATTATCATAATAATTAATGGTAAGGTTTGTATAACTCTGACCCTGTGGGTCGCTTTGTCCGTCGTAACCCGAAGATGTACTACCATTTGGTGCTTCCCATTTGGGGTTGGTTGTAGTAGCGTAAAAATTCTCCAACCATTGTATCTCTGCAAGCGATGGAGAAGATATATTATTATCGGCAGCGCTGCCGGTAAAATTCCATAACCCTGTGAAAATTAGCCGACCCATGGCATCGTATTTTGTAAATGTCCATACCTGCGGGGCCTGATTGCGTTGGTTGGCATCCTGGGTCATTACCACCTGATCAAGGGTATTATAAACCATAAACTCCCAGCCCTTGCCAGGTATTTTCTTTTTGATAAGGCGGTTTCGGCCGTCGTAATGATAGCCGTATATAAAATTAAGAAATACTGCATCGGTTTCGGCAAAAGCGGTAGGGTAAGCAGTAGTGGCTGGTATGGGTGGTATTACATAGGCCAGGTTATTATAGTCATCGTACAAATAATAGGTAGCTACGAAAGTGACAGGATTGCTGCCTGATTGAGCTTTTTTACAGACTATATGGCCCTCTTTGTCCTTGTAATCAATACTGATATGGCCGTTCTCATCTGTAGTGGTTGTGGCGTACAACTGCCCGGCAGCATAATTGGAAGTTCCGCTAGCGCCGGTTCCTGTGCTGTTTAACTGCCATAAAATTACATCGTTGCTGGCATTGGTACCATACGCCACGTGTACTGTGTGGCCGCTGCCAGTTACCCCGCTGGCGCTTAGTTGCCAGGGATCACCGGGAGCACCTTCTTCAATCACCCTGTTAAGCGGCGACTGCTCAAGTGCCGTTACTGCCTGTGGGGTGCTTATCGCCGTTACACCTGTAGGTGTATTGGGGCTAGTATAAAAACCTGCCTGGCTGGTGGTGCTGGTAGTAAGTAACGCATCTGTCTTATAGCTGCCGTCGGCAGTTCCCTGGAAAACATAAGGCAGGTATTTGGTTGCTTCACGGCCAAACGGGTCATAGGCAACAGGCTGTACCATATCATTGCCCAATGGCGATCCTTTTACCTGCACTGTTTGTAACGGACGCCCCAATCCATCAAGATATTGTACAGTTTGCATTACATCGCAGTTGGTATATCCAGTATTGCCCGGAATGTAACCAGGGATACGGGGAATGGACGTCATGATATAGTTCATGCTTTGGCTGGGCGCAGTATTCAGCAGGGTGCAACCGCTGCTAATATAAAAAACGTAGGTGCCGGTTGTTGCGCTTGCACTAAAGCCCTGTCCTAGCGTGATTGCACTATTATTATAATACTGGCCGGGTGCCAGGGTAGTAGTATTTAGAGGTCCCGTTACAAACGTTTGGGCTTTTACGCTTAAAGCTGAAAGAAGCAGTAGGGCATATAGCGACAGTAAAAAATGCTTTACGCTATAAGTGCATACCCTTTTTTCTATGATGTTAGGTTTGGTGATCATCCTGATATTGTTTTTACGTTTGATGATGGTTTTATTGCCCCTGGTAATGATAGTCGAAATGCTTGGTGATATTACCATCTTTATCTCTAATGTTCATCAACCGTTGTAAGCTATCGTATTCATAATAGGTTATCTCGCCTTTGGCATCCGTCGAACTGGTCATACCTATTAGCGGGTCATAGGTATAGGTGGTCATTTGAGCGTTCGACGGATAAAACCGCACATCATCTATCTGCCCGGAAATTGGCTGTATTGTATAAGTGCTACCGGTTACTGGCACTATGTTGCTTACAAACGTCCATGTGCCATTTGTTGGCCTTACCCAGTAACTCAATACATAGTTGCCTGCATAGTCCAACCCTGTTATATTTTTTGTGTAGGCCGGGCTTCCGTTATAACTATAATGCCCGGTTTTAGCATCATTTGGCAGGCTGTTTCCATCCCCTTCTTCAAAACTGTCGTAAAAAATGTTGTTTACCGGGGCATTGGTTACCTTGGCTACCGGATATTGGTTGTTGTACCCCCATTGGTACGATTCATAAACGCCGTTAACTACATGCTGCTTCAAAATATTACCATTAGAATCAAAGTTGTCAAAAGAAACTTTTGGCTGGTAGTTAACATCCTTACTTACTACTGAATTGCTGATAGACAGCGGTGAAAAACTTGTGCCGGTTAAAGATGCCGGCTCCCACTTGTATACTATATCAGGCAAAATGGTCGTTGCTTTATAGGTGGTAAGCATTGCCGAAGTTGTCCGCAGATTACTGCCGTCCATATTCGATTTTTGCGTATACTTTTCTATTACCTCGTCTATAACATGTTGATTCTGTAAATTCTGGATGCCCTGAGCTATAATATCCGTCGGGGTGCCTGAAATTAGGTAATCCATGGGATACCCGATATTGGTAATGTTAAGTTCTTTCTTTGAATTTGTAGTTTTAATAACACTGGGGAGCAGGTTGCTGGTATTATAGTTAAAATAGCTCGCCGTTTTAATAGTATTCACAGGGTCATCGTAGCGTTCAGTAGTTGTTGAATCTAAGGTTTGATAACCCGAGTAAATGTTATAAGGTGCATATTCTATAATATCAACATCTCCAATCCATAACGTAGGCACCGTACTACACTGTACCCCACCCACCCACCCGGAGCTACTTGCTGACTGGTCGGTAGTCTTATCCTTATATTGAGTAGTATAACCGTTCCCTAATGCCGTATTATGAATAGAATAGAAATACTTTTCACTCCTGACATTCGTATAGGTATTATCAGCATTCCGCTTATAAATGTCCTTAGATAATAGTTTATCCCGTGACCATGAATTATCCGTCAAAACTTGTGCGGGTTGGCTTTCCCGAAGATCCAAAGCAAATCCTCCTAACACGTAAAAATATGAAAAAAGACTTTCCCCGACGCCACTCCCTTGAAACTGATAAACAGTGTAGCCGTTGTCGGTGCCAGAGCCTGCAATCACAGCACTATCTTTTTCAGTCACGTAAGTGTATGTATAAAGACCGTTTTGAGCAGTCGGTAACACATAACGCGGGGATGAACTTAACTTAGTATAATATCCCCCGCAACCCCAATTAACCGAACCCAAGGTGGAATATGCGCTCAACCCATATATTTCCCGTGACTGGTAATTTGTGTCCGGCCACATGGAAGAAGGAATTAAAGAAGATAATCCGTCTGGCGTTGTGTAATGATAGCTTTTGATCATCGTGCTTTGCGCAATCGGATCAAAAGTTTGAATGTCCTTTATCCTTAGCCCTCCATAATTTTGGTTTACCAATGTAGTTGCAGTACTATTATAATCTGTCCACGAAGACATAGTGACTGTATAGTTGCAACCCGAGAAAGATGAAGAAGACATCAGCGTATAGCTTCCGTTCAGTAACGTATAAGAATTTGTAGCAGTTCCGGAATAGGTTGATTGCGGTACAACTACTGCGCCGGTCTGCGAGTTGATTATACTATATCCTGACGTAACCCTGCCGGCGCCAAAAGTGCATCCATTTATCGTGAAAGTAATAGAATTACGTCCTGTATTATTATTGACCGTAAAATTTGCCAGACTGACATTATATTGACCTTCGGTTACTGTGTAGGTTGCGGCTGGATGAATTGTAGGGGTGTACACTGAAGCCTTCCTGACGTTAAGTTCATAATCAAAGGAAGAATAACCGCCGGTCGGGTACGTGATTTTTGTTAAAATCCCTTGTTTGGCATAATTCAGTGAAGGCGCTTTTCCTTGGATGGCATACGTTGGTATAGCAGGGTATGTGTCATCTGCGACTACATAATTCTGTAGTAAGGAATTTTGACCATTATGATTATAATAACCCTCCCAGTCCTGTTCACCTGAAAATCGGCCGGGTAATCCAAAAGTGTTTTCGTAATTTAATTTATAAGACCCGATTGCCAGATTATTTTGATCAACCTCGTCAACTTGCGTTAAAAACAATCGTCTTGTATCCATCGCATTGTAAGGTGCATATGAATTGACAATCTGCGGATTGCTGGTCAAAGCAGCATTATCAGAAGAACAGTCAACATTTGACGGGTCAAACCACTGGTTACCAATCATGTACTGGTAGCGCATATCGTATTCATTCGTCTTAACGTTTTGGTTATTATAAACAGCTATTTTGCCGAGATAAGTATCACCATACAGATCGCAACGGTTGCCTCCCTGGGTAAATTGGACATTTCCATTTGGAAATTGAATGTCCTTTAACTTGAGGCCTACGGTGATTTGGTATACAAATAATTGATGCAGACCGGGAACAAATGGAGGACAACCACCAGTTGTTGACCCGTCTAAGAAATCTAAAAATTCAGCATCCGAAATGTGATTATTTTGAATGATTGTTGCCGTATCATAATTAAAATACGTGGTGTTATTTCCAAGATCTACCATTTTAGTGAGATACCACGTCTCGTTTGAAAGCATCGCACTTTTAGGATCCGGTCCGGATGATGCCGATACGAAATCCTCGCTTTTAGAAGTCGTGTTAGTAGCCTGCCCAAAATAATATTGTATCCCATTCAAACTTGTAATCTTCCAACCATTAGTAGGAAACACTGTATTGGATCCACTTCTTAGCATTTCTATCTTTAGCTTCTGCTCATTAATTTGAACAGGGTTGCCTAATGTATCCAGGTAAAAACTTCCGGTATTACCACCGAACGAAAAGCTGAAGATATCCGGCTCGCTATCTTGTTGTTTTTCGACAGACGCTTTTACATCGCAATCAGATGGTGAACTCATAGGAGACGTTTTAAGAAACCGGCCGTAACGAATATCAAAATCATTTATACCTTTTATGGTTTGGGTGACCATTCCACCGCAATCTAATGCCCAACCCATACCCACGTTGGAAGCCGTTTCCGTTACGCCTATCCCTCCTGAGTGATATCTTAATCTCACTGGAATGGAAACACCTTTCATATTGATCTGGTAGATAGGAATGCTTATGTCTGCAATTCCAGTCGATTGGGATACCGGAATTTCGGTAAACTTGAACAAACTTGCCACGTCTGGTGGCAGCGGCACCGGCTTCAGCAATGGGTCGGTTCCGCTTTGCGGATCTATAGTGGTTTGAGCAGATGCTGTGTTGATAATTGCCAGCAATAGCAAGGCTCCTGCTAATCGCTTTATGCTTGTGCTTAAGTAAGCATGTATTTTGCAGGTTTCGGACCGTGCAGAAGGAAGGTACATAGGTTGTGTCTTAATTAATTGTTTAGAATAAAAAGGTTATATCATTTCATGTTCTTAAACGCCTTGT
>Ga0206965_10013_pt1 | contig 56976 bp, 51 predicted proteins | sample Alteio_BWOrgHeat_26_FD_152973 | JGI IMG/M metagenome (GOLD analysis project Ga0206965, IMG submission 152973) | Enriched cells from forest soil in Barre Woods Harvard Forest LTER site, Petersham, Massachusetts, United States -... | ecosystem: Environmental > Terrestrial > Soil > Temperate forest >...
CGCGGGGATCGACCTTGATCTCGAACGAAAGGCATCGCTGCAGCCCTTCCGTGCGCGGGTGCATGCGAAGCTCCATCAGGCTCTCGCTGACCGGTGTGTCGTAGCGGAACTGGGTGAGATGGCGAATGCGATAGAACCGGTTCATGCGCTGAGCGCCGCCTCCACCGGGTAAGAAATAAAAGTCTGATACAGAGCGAGCGACACCTGGTTGGCCTGGCGGCGAACCGTGTCGAGATAAGAGTGGAGGCCGCCGCTCATGATTTCGTCGATCTGTCCGAAAGCCAAAGTGGATTCCATACGTCCGGTCAGGCGATCGACGCGCTCAGAGCGGCGACTGGGAACTTCGGCGCCGATCGTCGCCAGGGACTGGCGCAAGGCATCGGCTGAAAACCGGATGGAGTGCGGGAACAGCGGGTTGAGCACAAGAAACTCAGCGATGCGGTCGGCTCGCAGATCCGCCGTGTAGACTTTGCAGTACGCCTCGAATGCGGTGCAGGATTGCAGTAGCCCAGCCCATTCGAGCGGCTCCGCGTCGGTCATACCGGGAGTGAAGAATTCCCGGTAGTGAACGCTGATCAGGATGGCCAGCAGCTGGGCGCGTTCCAGAAAACGGCCGCACTGGATGAACTGCCAGCCTTCGCCGTGAGTCATCGTGGCGTCGGTGATGCCCTGAAACAGATGGCAGCCGTCTCGAACAGCGTCCAGAAAATCGCGCGGATTTTCATCGCCGGGAGGGCGCGTATCGTGATACAGCCGGTTGAGCTGCTCCCACATCTCTGTGCTGGTCTGCTCGCGCACCTGGCGGGCATTCTCGCGCGCCACGGCGATGCAGCGGCAAATAGACGACGGGCTGGCGGCGCTGCCAATCAAGTTCAAGGCTTGTGGGCGCGCTTCCTGGTCCGGATCCACATCCACGCCGAGCGAGCGCAGCACACGCGACCAGTGCGGATCGTCGGAACCTGAGCCCCGTTCCAGCATCAGGTTTAACTGCACGTTGAGAACCCGGCCGGTGTGCTCGGCGCGCTCCAGATAGCGGCTCATCCAAAACAGACTGTCGGCGACGCGTGAAAGCATATCTAGTGAAGTACCCAGGTGTCCTTACTGCCGCCGCCCTGCGACGAATTGACCACCAATGACCCCTCACGCAGCGCTACGCGTGTCAATCCGCCCGGGACAATCGTGACCTTATCGCCGTAAAGAATATAGGGGCGCAGATCCACATGACGGGCCTGCAATGCGCCGTCAATCACACAGGGCGCGCGCGAAAGCAAAATGGTAGGCTGCGCGATATAGTTGCGCGGATCGGCTTCCACACGCCGGCCGAACTCTTCGCGCTCCGCGGCCGTACTGGCGGGACCGATCAACATGCCGTAGCCGCCGGATTCCCCAACTGCTTTCACCACGTATTTTTCCAGCTGACTCAGCACATGTTGCCGTTCTGCCGGATTTGCCATCTGGTACGTTTCAACATTATTGAGGATTGGTTCTTCGTTAAGGTAGAAGCGAATGATAGCCGGCACATAAGCGTAGATCGCCTTATCGTCTGCCACACCAGTACCGAGAGCGTTCGCCAGATTCACGTTGCCCGCGCGGTAGGCATTCAGCAGACCGGCTGCGCCCAGGGAGGAATCGGCGCGGAACGCCAACGGGTCGATGAAGTCGTCATCAATACGGCGATAGATCACGTCCAGGCGCTTCAGGCCGGCCGTGGTTCGCATGTAAACGAAGTTGTCATGCACTACCAGATCGCGGCCTTCAACAAGCTCGATGCCCATCTGCCGGGCAAGAAACGCGTGCTCAAAATACGCCGAATTGAAAACACCCGGGGTAAGCAATGCAATGGCGGGCTCACCGCCGCCGGAGGGCGCCAACGCGCGCAGAGTGGCAAGCAGCGCCTGGCTGTAGTGCCCGATCGGCTGGACATGGCATAGCCGGAACAACTCGGGAAAAATGCGTTTCATCACCAGGCGGCTTACCAGCATGTAGGAAACGCCGCTGGGAACCCGGAGATTGTCTTCAAGTACGACGAATTCGCCGGACGGCGCACGAATCAAATCGGTGCCCGCGACTGCCACGTAAACATCGCGCCTCACCTGCAGGCCGCGCATCTGACGGCGAAAATGTTTGCAGCTGTAGACCAGTTCCCGCGGCACGATTCCCTCATTCAGAATTCGCCCCTCGTGATACAGATCTTTCAGGAACAAATTAAGCGCAATGATGCGCTGCGTCAAACCGCGCTCGATGAGAGACCATTCACCGCTGGTTAGAATACGCGGCAGCAGATCGCTTGGGAAAATCTTCTCCGTTCCCTCATCGCGTCCATAAACGGTAAACGTGATGCCCTGGTGAAGGAACGACTGATCGGCAACTTCCTGGCGGCGAAGAAGTTCTTCAGCAGGCAATTGACTCAGGGAATCATAAAGGTGCCGGTACTGTGAACGCACCTCACCCTGGGGTCCCAGCATTTCATCCCACGCACCATCGAGTTGATAGTTCTCAAACAAAGTGAGGGATCAGTGTAGCATTGGCGAAATCCGCAACGAAAACCCGCCCTTATTAACCGAAGTTAACAGAACCCGCAGTACTAACCCAGGTGTAAAACAAATGGCATTGTTTTACAGTTGACCTAACACTGTCGATTAACAAGAGGGGAAATCAGCTGCAATTATGCCGACGACTCAGGAAGGCAATACCTTAACAACTATTCCAGAGTGGAAAAACTCTGCGACGATCTGCGCTCTCGCTGATGGAGAGCGTCATTACGGACACATCGTAAAGATCGACGGACGCTGGTACGCGTTCGACGCAACACGTTCAGATCGGGAGGGCACTCGCTTTCTGCGCCTGGGCTCGTATGCCAGTGTTCGTTCCGCCAAGCAGGCAGTAGAACGAAGCGCGTATGAAACACGCCTGCTTTTTGTAGGTGCTGCTTGAGAAAACCGGCTTGATAAAGCTGCTTAATTGAACCCGATTAAAAAAAGCTGATTAAGCCGATACAAAAAAATGGCGGCCGAGCTTACCCGGCCGCCATTTTTTCTTTAATCTGATACAAAATCAGTTGGGACGCTTCTCGAAGCTCCGTAGCGCATCCTGCACCGTGCTGAAGGCTGGAATCAGAGTACTGATACCAGTCATCTCCAGCATCTTCTTTACTTCGGGAGCCGGGTTCAGTACCTTCAGTTCGCCGCGGTTCCGCACCAGGTGCGAATAGCAGCTCATCAATTGCCCGAGACCGGCACTGTCAATCCTGGTGACGCGGCTCAGGTCAATAATGACGCGTGTGTCGCTTTGCTCGAGCACCTCCCGCCGCAATTCGTCCAGTTCCTGGGCGGAGTGGGTGAGTTGAGTGTCCTGGCGGAATTGCAGGACAGAGATTCCACCAGTTTGCTGCCTGCTGAGAGTCGATGCCCGCAAATCTTCCGCAATTCTCTCGCTCAACTGGAGTTCGTCGAAACATTCGTCGCAGCCAAGATAATGGCCCTCGAATTCCTCCACCGCCTCCGTGTCGAGCGCCCGCGACAAATACTTCGCGATAATCTGTTCTCTCTGAAACGGCTCCATTGTGCAGATCATTAGCGCTTCCTGTCCACTCTGTGTCTCGATATTGAAATGTGTTTCACTTACCGTTATAAACCCTGCGGAATCTTTCCTTAGCACGGAAAAGTACTACCCGGAACTGAGCATCGGACATCTTCCACTCTTTACATATGTCTTCTTTATCTTTTCCTTCAAGGTAGAGTTGGCGAAGGATTAACCGGTCCCTCTCAGCCAGTTCCGCGAGCCCGGAATCGATGGCGTCCCGCATCTCAAGAATTTCGGCGTCCGGGCGGATAGCCGTGTCGGGAATGGGCTGGTCCTCATCCATCAGCGGTTCGCGCCGCGCGCGCCGCCGGTATTCCAGAATGACGTTCCGGCAAACCCCATTGATAAATGCGCCAAACTCGCCTGTATTGCGGATCTGGTTGCGCTGGTCGGCGCGCAAGTACCGAGCAAGGGTTTCCTGAACAAGGTCGTCCACATCCGGACAATTGTGGCCAACGTGATAGAGGACCTTGTAGCGAAGCTTAAGGCGAATGCGGTCGAGGTCCGGCTCAGCCCGCTCGATCGGCGGCATTGCATCGGGATGAACAGTCGGTTCCAAATCGGTACTCTGCTGAGGCCTCAATTCACTATATATGACAGAACGAAGCTCCCGGGCGTTGAAAGTCCTCCGAGGCGGGGGCGCAAAGGCCGATCAATACGCGCCGCGCTGCCCCACTCGGGTTTGTTGGAAGCACTGGCGGCAAAGCACGGGACGGCCCTGGGTGGGTTTAAAGGGAACGGTCGTTTCCACCCCGCATTGCGAGCAGATGGCTGTAGTTTCCACCCGACCGCCAGGCCCACCGCGGTCACCGCCGCTGTGCCGCTTGTTTTTGCAGGGTTTGCAGCGCTTCGGTTCGTTCCTGAATTCCTTTTCGTGGTAGAACTGCTGTTCGCCGGCGGTGAAAACAAACTCCGCACCGCAATCCACGCATTTCAAAAACCGGTCCTGAAATTCCATTGGCGCCATCCTGAAAAGCGAAAGGCGAAGCGGTTGCCACCCGCTTCGCCTGCTGATTGGTCGATTATTCGGGATCCCGGCGTGTCTTCTTCCGGTTCCGTTTGCGGGCAAGTGCCGCTTTCACCCTTTTCTTCTCTCCCGGTTTCAGGTAGAAGGAGTGCCGTTTGACCTCTTTGATGATGTCCTCCTGCTGCACCTTCCGCTTAAAACGCCGAAGAGCATTTTCAAGAGTTTCACCTTCCTGGAGTCGTACTTCTGCCAATTAAATCACACCTCCCAACCGATCAAAAAATTGCCTCGCCGGCGCGCGCCGGGTGACTGATATCATAGGCACTTGCGCGGGAAAGTCAAGTACCTGTTCCCGCAGTCAAAAGCCGTAAGTTTCATTGTAGCACGCCAAGTGACTGGAAATGAACCGGATACTTGGTCCGGCCGGAGGACAAATGTCAGCCATCATTCGTGTTACAGGTTCAGAAATTCTCGATTCCCGCGGCAATCCCACGGTGGAGGCCGAGGTCTTCCTCGCAGATGGGAGCGTAGGCCGCGCCGCGGTTCCGAGCGGCGCCTCGACGGGCGAGCACGAAGCTGTCGAGCTGCGCGATGGCGACAAAGCCCGGTATCTCGGTAGGGGCGTCCGCAAAGCGGCAAACAACATTAATGAGTCGATCGCCAAGGCTCTCCATGGGCACGACGCAACGCTCCAGGCCACCATCGACCAGTTGATGCTGGACGCCGATGGAACGCCGAACAAAGGGAAGCTGGGCGCGAATGCGATTCTCGCTGTAAGTCTGGCAACCGCTCGCGCTGCCGCGGCCTCGCAAAAGACTCCGCTCTACCGGTATCTCGGCGGAGTCGGCGCCTGCACGCTCCCAGTGCCGCTGATGAATATCCTCAACGGCGGCGCCCACGCCGATTCGTCGGTGGATATGCAGGAATTCATGATCGTGCCCTATGGCGCGAACAAGTTCTCCGAATCGCTGCGTATGGGAGTGGAGATTTTCCACGCGTTGAAACCGGTGCTGAAAAAGCGGGGTTATTCGACGGCTGTCGGCGATGAAGGCGGCTTTGCCCCCAATTTGAAATCCAATGAGGAAGCGCTGGAGGTGGTGCTGCTGGCGATCGAAAGCGCAGGCTACAAGCCGGGCGACCAGGTGGGGATTGCGCTGGATCCGGCCACCAGTGAGTTTTACGAAGACGGCGCCTACGTTTTCAGGAAGTCAGACAAGAGCCGGCGTTCCAGCGATCAGATGGTGCAGTTCTGGGCTCAGTGGCGGCGACAGTACCCTATCGTCTCCATTGAAGACGGAATGGCCGAGAACGACTGGGAGGGTTGGAAGGCACTGACCGGCGCTATCGGCTCCAATACGCAGTTGGTAGGTGATGATCTTTTTGTCACCAATACGAAATTCCTGAATAAGGGCATCGAGCTTGGCGTTGCCAACTCGATTCTGGTTAAGGTCAACCAGATCGGTTCTCTCACCGAGACGCTGGACGCAATGGATTTGGCATTCCGCAACGGCTATACAGCGATTGTTTCGCATCGCTCCGGGGAGACCGAAGATCCGTTTATTGCCGATCTGGCGGTGGCGACAAATGCCGGACAGATTAAGACCGGCTCGGCGTCGCGTACCGATCGCGTCGCGAAATACAATCAACTGCTCCGCATCGAAGAACGGCTGGGCGCGGCGGCAAAGTTTCCGGGCCGCAGGGCGTTCCTCCGCTAAATGGCTCGAAATAAACCGCTGATTCTCACGATCCTCGATGGCTGGGGCTTTTCACCAGTCCAGCAGGGCAACGCCATCGCTGCCGCGCGCAAGCCGACTTACGACATGTTGCTGCGCGACTTTCCCAACAGTCTCGTGCACACGTCCGGCAATGCGGTCGGACTGCCAGACGGCCAGATGGGGAACAGCGAAGTCGGCCACTTAAACATCGGCGCGGGCCGGGTGGTTCGGATGGATGTGACCCGGATCGATGCGCTGATCGCTTCCGGCGAGTTTTTCCGCAATCCTCTCTTGCTCCGGCTGATGCATAACGCTCGCAACGGACGCCGGCTGCACCTTCTTGGACTGCTCAGCGATGGCGGCGTTCACTCCACGAATCAACACTTGTATGCGCTGCTGCGAATGGCGCGCGCCGAAGGCGTGGAAGACGTCTTCGTGCACTGTTTCATGGATGGCAGGGATACACCACCCGAAAGCGGACTCCGCTTCGTACGTGAACTGGAGCAGAAAATGGCCGAATACGGAGTGGGCCGAATCGGCAGCATCTCCGGCCGGTATTACGCGATGGACCGCGACAAGCGCTGGGATCGCATCGAACGCGCACGCGCCGCCATGGTTGCCGGGACGGCAATACGCTCGACCGAAGCTGCCCGCGCCGTTGAACGTTCATACGCGCACAGCGTCACAGATGAGTTCATCGAACCAATAACCATCGAAGACGCGCGGCACGAACCGATCGGTTTGATTCGCCAGGGCGATTCCTGCTTTTTCTTCAACTACCGAGCCGATCGCGGACGTGAGATGACCGAAGTCCTCACAAAAATGGACCTTGTCTACGCGACCATGGCGCAATACGACAAAACGTTCACGTGCCCTTTCCTGCTGTCGCGCGAGCGTCTGGAGAACATCCTCGGTTATGTGGCACAGGAGTTGAAGTGGAAAAACCTGCGGGTTGCGGAAACAGAGAAGTACGCACACGTGACGTATTTCTTCAACGGCGGCGTAGAGCAGGCGTTTCGCGGCGAGGAACGGCAAATGGTGGCGTCACCGAAGGTCGCGACTTATGACTTAAAGCCTGAGATGAGCGCCGCGGGAGTCACCGACGTCGTCGTCAACGCGATTGGCAGCGGGGATTTCGATCTCATCGTGATGAACTTCGCCAATGCGGACATGGTGGGCCACTCCGGCAAAATGGAGCCGACGGTGCGGGCGGTGGAAACTGTGGACACCTGCCTCGGACGAATCTGGCAACGCCTTAAGGAAAAGAACGGGCGCTGGATCATTACGGCGGATCACGGCAACGCTGAAACCATGATCGACCCGGTCACTGGCGGACCACACACATATCACACCACCAACCCTGTGCCGTTCATTCTGGTAGACGACGCCGCGGATCGCCTGCAACCAACAGGAGCATTGCAGGACATCGCCCCAACCATACTCAGTGTTTTGGGTGAAGCCATGCCGAAGGAAATGACCGGCCGGGATCTGCGGATTCGGTAGGGGTCTCTTACCCCGGGTAAGCGCTGGAAATGTATTGATGCAGATGATCGATGGTGTCGGCCTGCGCGGAAATCATCCAGTTCACCAGATCCCCAATGGAAATCATGCCGGCAACTTCTCCCATGTCGATAACTGCCAGATGCCGCACGCGGGCTGAGGTCATCAGGTGCAGGCAGGAGTCGATCGAGTCCGTGGGCGCAACGCAGGAAGCAGGGGACATCACTTCTTCCACCGATGTCTCCGCTGACGAACGGCCCAGCAGAATCACCTTCCGCGCATAGTCCCGTTCCGAAAAGATGCCGACGGCATGGCGATTTTCCATCACCAGCAGCGCACCAATATCATATTGCGCCATCTGGCGGAGGGCATCGTAAACAGTAGCGTCAGGGGCTACAGAAAAAACCTCTGTTCCTTTGCGTTCCAGAACGAGGCGGACTGAGTCGTCAAATTTCATGTGACACTCCTTGGTGGCCGAATAATACCCCTGCCCGAAGCCAAACGCAAACGGCATCTCGAGACAGCAGAATCCAGGATGGAATTCGGCGTGCTGGCGTCATCAGCGGTATGGGCCGATCGCGCAAACTCCCCGTTGATCCTGAAGAATCCGCTGAGATTGCAGGCCTTCGTTATATACGCGACGACATACCCGGCTATTCCCGCATCCGCCGCGGAAAGGGCTTCGTTTACCTCGATACGCGACACTGCCGCCTGCGCAGTGAACGCGACGTCCAGAGAATTCGCGCCCTTGCGATCCCGCCCGCGTGGAAGCGGGTGTGGATCTGCCCCGATGCTTCAGGACATCTGCAGGCCGTAGGCTACGATGCTCGCGGAAGGAAGCAATACCGGTATCACCCGGGATACCGGACGATTCGCGATCAAACAAAATTTGACCGATTGCCGCAAATCGTAGACGGGCTCGTATCGGCACGCAGGAGCATCCAGCGTCACCTTCGCCTGCCCGGCATTCCGCGAGAGAAGGTACTCGCGACACTGATCCGTTTGCTGGATGTTACAGGCATGCGTATCGGAAACGAGGAATCGGCGTCGATGAACAAGACGTTCGGCCTCACAACTCTGCGCAACCAGCACGTGGAGATCAAACGAGGGACTCTGCGGTTCCGTTTTATCGGGAAGAGCGGCATCAAACATGAAGTGGAGGTTGGCGATCACCGGCTGGCGCACATCGTCCGCCAGTGTCATGATCTGCCGGGCCATCATCTGTTTGAATACATGGATGAGAACCATCGGCCGCGAGCCGTGTCCTCCGGCGACGTTAACAGTTACCTGCGCGAAGTCTCCGCTCAACCATTGACGGCTAAGGACTTTCGGACGTGGACAGGAACTGTGGAATGTGCGGTTGCGCTTCGGGATATTGGTGAATTCGACTCCGACACGGATGCGAAAAAACACATCGTCGCCGCAATCAAAACCGCCGCTGAAAGACTGGGAAACCGACCAGCAACGTGTCGCGCCTATTACATTCACCCGGCGATTCCGGAAGCCTATTTGACTGGAAATCTCATCCGGGCACTAAAAAATGCAAACCGCGGCTCTGGGTTACTGAGCGCCGAGGAGCAAGCCGTGCTGAAGATCGTGAAACGCCATCACGAGGACATCAGGAGGGCCGCCTGACCCGGATTTTGCAGGATGCCGGACGGCCGTGGCCCGCTTACAACTTCCGAACCGGTTAGTTCGGCAACGAGGCGTGAGGATATTTAGACCGGGGAAGGATCTCAGCGACGACTATCTTGTCCAGGGGACGGAGCGCGCTGCGTTGATTCCGGCCGCCTATGCTTAGACTCCTCCATATCTGCAACCGACGACGGTGCGCCCACTTTCAGATGGAAGTGCGTCCGATCGCCGGTCAATTCGCCGGCCAGGATATCGATCGCAGCCATGACGACGTTGACCGCCCGATATATGGGTTCGTTGGTCGGAGCCGCGGTGCAGGCTTGGACGCAAGACTGACGGCATGCCCTTATGGCGGCGAGCAGGGCATCCCGATCCGAGCTGGAAAATAGGCGAATTTGATGCCGTTCGGGCATGCAAAACAGGGTATCATATTCGCCTTTTGTTCGCCATCGGGTGGGTAAAAATATACTTGACTGACAGAAGGTGGTAGGATGGCGGGATGAGTCCTCCACAGCTTCCCCCTCCGCTGCCGTCTGAGTTAATGCGATCATCTACCAATGATGAAGTCTATGCAACTCTGGCTGGTTCAATTGACGGCGATGCCGTTCGCAGAGTTTTCGCTACCGTCGCGACGGCTGGGGCAAATGCCGTCAGTTGCATACATATACTCATTCAGTCGTTAGGCGGGATCGTGGGGGATGGAGTATGTCTCTATAATTTTTTCAGGACGTTGCCGATAGAGATCGCCGTATACAACTCTGGAGGCGTACACTCCGCCGCCGCCATTGCCTATATGGGCGGGAAGCGGAGAATAACTAGCGCACGCGCAACCTTCATGCTTCATATGACCAGTGTTGGGGCGCAAACGGCAAAGGCCGCTGGTTTGGAATCCCTCACAAAGAGTATTTCTCTTGATGACGCGAGAATCGAGTCCATATTGCGCGAACATCTCACGCTGGATGAAGGGGACTGGAAGGCACTCCCGTATCGGGATCTCTGGCTCTCCGGAGAAGAAGCGGTAAAGGCTGGACTGGCGGATGAGATTGGCGAGTTTAGTCCGCCACCGGGAACTCGGCTGTATACCATTTGATTGCACGCGCAATTCTCCTGTAAGATCGAATTGAGCGCGAAAGATCAAACCTCTTTGCACGGCTCCGGGCGTTGTGGTGTACCAGACCGCAACATCCACTGAGGCGTGGGAGGGGGAAGGTGTATCCCTGGAAGGAAGGATACACCAATTCGCGCACTAAATCCAGTACCGCCATCGTGGGTAAGCAGACTGATGATAGTTTTAAATGCCTATTTCGATGAGAGCGGAAAGCAGAATCAAGAGCGTTTTGTTACCTTCGCTGGCTTCGTCTCAGAGTCATGGGATGACTTCAATCGAGTCTGGGGAAATCGCCTGCGTAAGTACAAATTAGATGGCGGACTACACCTTTCAGAGTCGGACATGCAGGCCAACGCGCAAAAACTCGAAATGTACAGCGAGTTTATTAAAGTGATCCGACTGTACGTCGAAAAAGGGATTGCTATTGCGGCGGACACCGGAGGTTTTCAGGCCATCCATCAGGACATTCGAGAGTACCTATACGACGACGCGCACTTTATAGCAGTAGAGTCTGCGCTCATCGACCTAAAAGACTTCAGCAGCGCGACTCCAGACGTGTCGGTTAACGTAATTTGTGATGACGACCCGCTAAAGGCCTGCTCGATGTATAAGCTCTATAACCGTTTCCTTCAGACACATACGAAAGCGCGCAAGATGTTTCGAAGCATCGCCTTTGCGGATGACAAGTTCTACCCACAATTGCAGGCCGCTGATCTATTAGCTTGGGTTGGGCGTGCCGAAGCGCGCCACCGTTTTTATAACGAAGACTTTCCCCTACGCAGGCTCTATCACGAGTTTTGCCGCCAAGACCCCAATGACATTCTCGAATTTGAGAGCGGCGTTTGGACGAGAGAAAAATTGGCAAACCTAAAACCAATTAAAAAACGCCTCCGTTCACATGCGAAGATGAAGCCATGAAGCAGGCTGAATACGTCGAAGGCACGCAGGCGTGGGCAAACTTCAAAGAGGCAATGAAAACCGTTCTAGCGGTTCCGCACGCCGAACTGCAACGGCGGATTGAAGCAGAGCGGCAGGCGTCTCTGCTCAATCCAAACCGGCGCGGTCCAAAGCCGAAGCGGAAACCCGTTTCCCGCGCCGCGAAGCGCGGGCGGTCTTAGAAATCTTCGAGCGGGATTCTCCGGCAGGGCTTCGTTTCACCCTCCTTCCGCCCGATCAGTTCGTTGTAGGTCAGGCGCTTGCCTACTGCCTTCCGCATGAGATAGCGGAACCGCTGGCCGTCATTCATCTCCCGCCGATTGTTGTACCGGAAGCACTGTTCATCCAGGTATCGGAACAGGTGAAACGGCTCCACTGAGACGTAGGTACCCTTCAGGCCGCGCTTCAGGAGCGCCCAGAAGTTCTCCATCGTGTTGGTGTGGACGTTGCCGCGAACATACTCGACGGCGTGATCTACCATCTCGCGCTTGAACTCCGGCATGCCTTCGTAGGACTTCAGGGCATCGGTGAAGATTGCGGATTCAGCTTCGATGTGGGTCCGCACGTGAGCCTGAAGCACTGGTTTGCTGCGTCGCTCAACATGAATCGCCCGAACGGCACCGCCACGCTCCACCATGCCCAAAACGATTTCTTTTCCGTCTATGCCGGTGTTTGCGCCGATCTTACGGGCCTTAACATTCTTGTGCATATTGCGGGCTTTGCCGCCGATGAAGGTTTCATCCACTTCGACTTCGCCACCCAGTTTGCCGCCGTTGTATTCGTCCTGCATGGCGAGACGGCCACGCTGCAACATGAACCATGCGGTCTTCTGGGTCACGCCGATGTCCCGGTGAATCTCCCATGAGGAAACGCCGTTCTTGCAATTTGCCAGCATCCACATAACCGGTAGCCACTTTTCCAGAGCGATAGGTGAGTCCTCGAAGATGGTCCCGACTTTCAGGCTGAACTTCTGCTTTTCGTGCTTCGCATAGCACTTGAAAACGTTGGCGTTCGGGAGCCAAGCAACGTCGGTGCCGCCGCAACGTGGGCAAGTGACTGGCTTCGATCCCCAGCGCAACTGGATCATAAAGTTCCGGCAGTTGTCAGGATTGGCGAAGTAAATTATTGCTTCCTGAAGGGTTGATGGGGATTCAGCGGCCATGAATCCACTTTACGGCAAAAAGCCTTGTCAGTCAAGTATATTTTTACCTTCGGGTGGGATTCCTAAATGCTCACTATTGTTTCGCCGGCGCGTCGCTGTAAGGCTGGTAAGACTGGTCTGCTCTCTTCACATCGTCCACCGACAGTTCGTGCGCTGAGTTCAGAAAAACGCGAACGCGGTGGGCCCAGCCGTCGAAAGCCCGATTTGCCTCAGCCCACTTCTGCTGCCGAGAAAAATTAACCGAGCCGATCTCTGCCCCCGCACCAAGATTTTCCCGGTCCACCATGGCCGCAATTTGTTCGCCTGTCTCGGAGTCGACCAGTTCCATCTCGACCCCAACCTTCCCGATATTGACGGTCCGATCAAGGGCGTCAGGATCCGCCGATTTGTCCGCCGCCGGGGCTTCGCCACCCACATCCACTCCGATGATTGCCGAGCGAAGCCGCAGCACCAGCGGGCCCGGCTGATCCACGACAGGAAAAGCCGGGGAGACAGCCGCTACCAGCGCCTTGTGAAAATAATTCGCCGCAGCCCCGCGAGCCCTGCCCGGGAGCTTAGACTCATCGACGTCAGTGGCGACATATACCTGTACCGGATCAACAATCATCCCGATGTATTTGTGCAGGTTTTTCTCTTCATCGGTCCTGACGAAGGTCAGCGCGTCACCCTCGATGTTCGGGTTTGGCTTCAGGCCGGAATAGTCTTTCAGGAATCCGGAGAACTGTTTGCCTGCCGGCACTTTCCTGAGCACCACTTGTTCGGCGCCGGTCTGACCGCCGGGCGTCTCGCCGCCCGATTTGCCGGATTGACGCGCGCAACTGCCGGTTAACGCCAGTAACAAAGCCATTGCCGCCGATGGGAAAAAAGACCGAAAATTCTGGGCGATCATTGCATCCTCCGCATTCGGGCCTTACTTCTCGCTGCTCTGCACTCGCAGCAGATTGAAGACATGAAAAACACCAGGCAGCCCGTTTAACCGAATGCCCGCCATATCCTTGTCGCCTGAGTTGAGAACGGTTCCGAGAAGAATGACGTCGCCGTCCTTCACGATGATTTTGATATCGGAACCGCTCCCCCAGAAATAGCGCCGGAGATTCACCTGCAAGGCTGCCCGGGCCGCTGCGCGGATTCGCATATCGAAGCTGCCAAGCGGCAACACGTCGATGTTGTTGATGACTCTCCCCACCCCTTCGATGCGCCCGACCAGATTCTGAGCGTCGTTGCGGTTGGTCTGGCGAACTGTCCATCCGCTCAAAATCACGTCATCGCCTCCCATGGCGAACGAAATGAAATCAAATTCGCTGAGATAAGGCATCATCGCCAGTTCATGCCGGATCTTTTCGTATGTTTTCGGGGCCCCCTGAGCTCGGTAGGTTCGAACGTCGACCATCTTGCGCCCGGGATCTCCGGCTGGAATCGACCCGGCCTCTATCGGATTTACACCCTGCAGTTTTATCTCTGCGTCGCTGACTTTGAGCTCACCGGAAACACTGACCAACCGGCCCACGAGATCCCTGATCATTTTGTCCTTGTTGACGCTCAGCACCATGTAGTCGCTTAACCGCGCCAGTACGGGCTCAGAACCGTCTTTATGAGTTTGCTGGCTGCAGGCGACCCGCTGAGTGGTTATCGGCCCCAGCATGAGCCGGGCACAAATGTCCGAGTCAACGTACGCGTTGAACGTGGAGAGTTCCTTCTCTGACGCCAGTATCGCCGAGCTTCCAAGCAAGGCGGCAACAACGAACATCGGGGTGGTCTTCATAAGTATTTGTTTCGGGGCAAATCCACTCTAAGGAAAAATTGTTCTCCAACCTCTCTTCGTGTCCACGACAACCCAGGATTTCGCGTTCGCCTCATCCAGGGCTTTGTCGAGGGTGCCAACCGAGGACTGACGATCATAAGCGTACCCCCGACCTGCGTCCGTATGGTGCACTAACAACATAAGGCGCTTTCCGCCGCCGGCGGCAGTCCATTCGAGCATTTGCTGGTCGCCATCAGAATTGCCGAAGGCCGCAATCGGCCTGCGATCAATGAATTTGTCGATTCCCACCGGTTTGCCGGCCTTGTTTTTGAGGGACACCGGATCATTTTTCGGCCAGTCAGCTCGTTCCGGTTCTTCCTCTGCGTTCAGGTGGTAGAGATTGCCGAAGAATTCATCGAAGCCGTGGTTGGTGGGCAGGTATTCGTCTCTGTCGCCAAGGTAGTTCTTTCCAAACTGAGCGGTAGCGTACCCGAGGGGCTTAATCGCCTGGGCGATCGTCATATCTCCTTTCTGAAGGCGGGCGGGCGCCCCGGGGGCGCCTACCTTTGAGAGCCCCGTGCGCAGCCGCGACTGTCCGTTAATAAACGAAGAGCGCCCCGCCGTGCGGCTGTTCTCCGCATAATAGTCGGTGAACATCACGCCTTCCCTCACGATCCGGTCGATATTGGGCGTCATATAACCGACCAGCCCGTGAGTGTAGGCGCTGATGTTCAACTCCCCGATGTCGCCTCCGAAAATGACTGGAATATTGGGTTTCTGTTTGGCGGCGGCACCTTGGGTTAAGAACAGCACAAGTCCAGCAATCGGGAGTATCCGTCGGGTGGAGACAGGGCTAAATCTCATCTCTTCTCCTGTTTGGAATAGCCGTGATTGTTAGAGAACCTGGCTGGCGTGGTCGATTTGTTTTTTTTAGAGGTGGATGCGTTTCCGATGTAAGGTGGTGTCAGGCCGCGATGGATATTGACAACCCGGTCGAGCTGACTTCCGAGCCAGAAACCGACACGGGGTTCCGGACCGCAATGGCCTTTCCATCGAACCGCTCCTGATCGGCCCACGGAAGAACATTCGATCGCACTCCGGTCGCTGCATGGATTATCAATGACTACCGAAAGCGATGCGTCTTCCTCTGGTCAGAGGAACAGGCCCAGGAGCATCGCGCACTGCCGAATCAGCCCGATGGTGCGTATCTCACAATGCTGCAAGCCGCCTTCGCCACAACTTTCTCTCAGAGCGCGCTGTTCGGCTGGAACACCGATCCGTAGAGAATTGCGCGCGGAAGTTGCGCCACTAAAACCGCACGTTTCAGGCGGTTTGACACCGGCCAGAGCACTGGATACCATCGAAATCACCGTCATGCGCTATCGAGTTTCTTGCCGGACTGCCACGTTGGCATTGCTCAGCGTTGGCATCGCAGCGGCTCAGACCGGCGCCTGGAAAGTTCCTCGCACTTCTGACGGCAAACCCGATCTGCAGGGTACCTGGACGAACAATTTCGCCACTCCGCTGGAACGGCCCGCTGCTCTCGCGGACAAGCCCTTCTTCACTCCGGAAGAGGCGGAAGCTTATGAAAAGGCCGCGCGCCAGCGCCCCGCATCCAACAACGACACTGTCGCCGATACCGTTGTCTGGTGGGAGAAAGGTGTGAAGGTGGTGTCTACCCGGCGGACTTCCATGGTCTACGATCCGCCGAACGGACGAATCCCACCGCTAACCCCGGCGGCTCAGAAGCGGATGGCGGATGCGCGGGCCGAAACGCGCAAACATCCCAATAGCACTCCCGAAGATTTCGGGCTGATGGTGCGCTGCATCGTATCGCCGGTGGGCGGGCCTGTCCCGATGCTGCCCGGGCCTTACAACAACAACTATCAGATCGTGCAAACACCCGATTACGTCATCATTGTCGTTGAAATGATACATGATGTCCGCATCATTCCCATCGCGCCGGCGCGCGTCCCAGCGATTTCCAGCGTCCGTCAATGGCTGGGCGAATCGCACGGCCACTGGGAAGGCGATACGCTCGTGGTTGACACAACAAACTTCACCGATCGGACCCGGTTTCGCGGCTCCGACGAGAATCTCCATATGATCGAAAAGTTCACTCGCGCAGCCCACGATACGCTGCTCTACCAGTTCACAGTGGACGACCCGAGCGCGTTTACCGCCCCGTGGAGCGCGGAGATCCCCATGACCACCAGCGACGGCCCTCAGTACGAATTCGCCTGCCATGAGGGCAATCAGGCGCTGCCCAATATGATGAAAATCGCGCGCGAAGCCGAGAAGCTGAAAGGCGGAGGATCGAAGTAGATGTCCCGTATTTATCTGCTCCCGCTGATTCTTCTGCTGAGCCTGCCGGCATCGCCCCAACTGGTCCAGTTGCGCCATTGGTATGGCCAGGGAATCTCCCCGGCCTATGAAGGCTACGACACCAATGCTGACGGCACTTTCAATATGTGGTTCGGCTATATGAACCGCAATTATGAGCAGGAACCGGATGTTCCGGTGGGTCCGGCCAACAGTTTTTCGCCTGGTCCCGCCGATCGCGGTCAGCCAACCCACTTCCTGAAGCGCCGCCACAAAGACGTTTTCGTCGTAGTGGTTCCGAAGGATTTCGGCGATAAGGTTCTTACCTGGACCCTTACCGCCAACGGCGACACGCAAAAAGTAACAGCCACGCTTGCGCCGCAGTGGATGATCGACCGCAAGTACACGACGCGCGGCGCCAATATCGAAAATCCTTACTCGAATCTTCCGCCTGTTGTATCGCTGGAGCAAAGCTCGAAGACCATCAACGCCGGAGAAGCGCTCACCATTTACCTTTCCGCCACCGACGATGGCCTTCCTAAGCGCCGCGGAAAGACCATCGGTATGACCTACGCTCTCGGCGAGTATCGCGGCCCGGGCAAGGTTACCTTCACTCCGGAAACAGGACCCCTCCCCGAAGGCAAGGCGACTGCGACCGCGACCTTTTCTGAACCAGGCGAGTATCTTCTGCAGGCAGTAGTGGACGATGGCTCCGGTGAGATCGCCGGGAACTTCGGCTACCACTGTTGCTGGACCAACGCAATGATCAAAGTTACTGTGAAACAGGAGCAAGTCAAATGAACAAAGGTCTGATTACTTTGGGCGCGACCGCCGGCCTCACGGCGTTTGTGATTTTCGCCGCCGAACCCGGCACCGCTCCGGTCCGGCAAATCACCTTCTCGAAAGACGTCGCTCCCATCTTCCAGAAGAGCTGCGATAGCTGCCACCACCCGGGCACAGTCGCACCGATGTCGCTGATGACCTACAAAGACGTTCGCCCGTGGGCCAAGTCCATCCGGGAACGCGTCGCGCGCCGCGATATGCCGCCGTGGCACCTCGATAAGTCGGTCGGTATTCGCTCTTACAAGAACGATATTTCGCTAACCGATGAGCAAATTGCGACCGTCGTGAAATGGGTCGACCAGGGTGCGCCGGAGGGGAATCCCGCCGATATGCCGGCCCCCCCCACCTACACTTCTGACAACCAGTGGTTCATCGGCGAGCCCGATCTGACCATCACCACCGGCGACTTCAAAATGTATCCGAAAGGGCCGGATTGGTGGATCGATCAGTTCGCCGAAGTCACGCTCACCGAAGACCGTTGGGTTAAAGCGATGGAAGTTAAGCCGAACAATCGCAAAATCACGCACCACGCGGTGATCTACGCGATCGAGCCCGATGCGCCGGCCGGAACGCCTGAAACCGGTGTGCAGCTCACCGAATATGCGGTCGGAAAGTATGGCGACATTTATGCCGATAACACCAGCCGGCTGCTGAAGAAGGGTACACGGCTCCGTTTCGATATGCACTATTTCGCCGCTGGCAGCGAGCAGACGAACCACACCACGATCGCCTTTAAGTTCTACCCGAAGGGCTTTACGCCAAAATACGAAGTACGATCCGTTGCCATTCGCAACTTCCCTAACGACGAACTGGAGATTCCGCCCAATACGGTCGTTCGCACCGACGGCTACTACCGGCTGACGCGCAACGCCCGCATCGATTCCTTCCAGCCGCACATGCACATGCGCGGCAAGGGAATGACCGTGGAAGCGATCAACCTGGATAACACCACCACCATCCTGAGTTCGGTCGATCACTTCAACTTCAACTGGCACATCAATTACATCTATAACGATGACGTCGCGCCTCTGCTGCCCGCCGGCACGGTGCTCCACATGATCGGAATCCATGACAACACGGCGGCCAACCCGCGTAACCCGGATCCCAATGTATGGGCCGGTTTCGGCGAGCGAAGCGTGGACGACATGGTGCAGGTCTGGCTGGATATGGTGTATCTGGACGATGCCGAATTCAAGCGCCTTGTGGAGGAGCGGAAGAAGAGGTTATCTGCGCACTAAACTGGCGTTTCTGCTGCTGAGCGGGTGTGTTTCGGCGACCGCCGCAGAGATCGAAATCACGCCCATCACCCACGCCAGCGTACAACTGGCGTACAATGGCAAGGTCATTCAGGTCGACCCGGTTCAGGATGGGCAAAAAGCCGATCTGATCGTGATCACCGGTCCGGAGGCCGATCATCTCAATCCGGCTGCAATCGCAAAACTTCGCAAACCGGGCGCGCCAGTCGTGATCCCGGAAGCGGCAAAGGACAAGGTGCCGGATGGCATCGTTCTTGCCAACGGTGAATCCAAAGAGGTCGCCGGAATCCGCGTCGAAGCCGTAGCTGCCTACGATCTAATTCCCGGCGATCCCTTTCATCCCAAAGGCCGCGGCAACGGCTACGTCATCATATTCGGCGGCAAACGCATTTTCTTTTCCGGCGTCGGCGAGTGCGTCCCGGAAGTACAAGCGCTGAAAAATATCGACATCGCGTTTGTCTCCATGAACCTGCCTCACGGCCGCATGACGATGGAATCCGCCGCGGCTTGTATGCAAACCTTCCATCCGGCGATCGTCTATCCCTACCATTACCGAACCGGCAAGGTGGAAGACTTCAAACGCCTGCTCGACGGCAAAGGAATCGAAGTCCGCCTCGCAAACTGGTACCCGGCGTCTCCAAAATAGTGCGTCCTGTTTGGACCTTCTTACAGAGCCGCGACCGTAAGGGAGTCGGTCCGTCCCACCCTTTTTCAGCATCCTCTCTCGAAAATCTTCTTTTCATCGTGCGTTGTGCCCGCATCGGGCATGATCAACTGCTAGAGAGACGAGCGCTGGAACTCTTTCGCCATTTCCTGGCCCACGCCTCCGAACGCGGCATTGATCTCGCTGGCACGCTGTAGCGCGGCTTCCACGTGCGGAAGGATGTTTTCACTGCCGACATGGCGCATGAAATCGGCCAGTTGCAGGAACTGCGCAGGCTGTTCGCGCGCGCCGCACAGCAGCAGCGTCCGCCCGGATTTGCGCAGCCGGTCGGCGAGCACCTCCAGAGCGTGCAGCCCCGTCGCGTCTATCGCCGTCATGTTGCGCACCCGGACGACCACGACGGCCGGAAAGATGCCGAGATCAGCTGTCGCCTCCGCGAGCTTCTCCGTCGTTCCGAACAGGAACGGCCCATGGATACGAAGGATGGCCACGTACCACGGAACCTGCTTGTCCTGCAGGATGTGGACACGCCCATCTTCGATGTAGTCCGGGGTGACCACAGACACCGTCGTCGTTTGCGAAATCCGGTAGATATAAAGCAATGCCGCCAGGACCATTCCCACTTCCACCGCGACGGTCAGGTCGGTCAGAACCGTGAGGGCGAACGTCGCGGCCCATACGGCGATGTCGGCTTTGGACAATCGGACTATCGTGCCGATCTCCCTCCATTCCCCCATGTTGTAGGCCACGACGAAAAGAACGGCGGAAAGCGTCCCTAGCGGCACAAAGCGAGCGAGGGGTGCGGCAGCCACCAGAATAATTAGCAGCGTGAGCGCGTGAATGACCCCGGCCAGCGGACTGCGTGCGCCCGAACGGATGTTGGTCGCCGTCCGCGCAATAGCGCCGGTCGCCGGAATTCCGCCGAACAAGGGCGAGGCCATATTGGCTATGCCCTGCGCAACCAGTTCGACGTTAGAGTTGTGCCGGGTACCGCTCATGCTGTCAGCCACGACGGCGGAAAGCAGGCTTTCCACCGCGGCCAGAAGCGCCACCGTGAGGGCAGAGGGCAGGAGCGGGCCCACCTGATCGAGCCGGAAGGCGGGCAGGGAAAAATGGGGCAGGCCCGTAGGGAGTCCGCCGAACCTGCTGCCGATGGTTTGGACGGGAAAGCCGGTGAAAGCGACAAAGGCGGTGCATGCCAGCATTGCGACAATCGAACCGGGAATGCGCTTAGAGAACAGGGGCAGAAGAACCACAATCGCGAGCGTGACGACGGAAATGCCTGTGGCCCGCCAGGAAATCGTATGGAAGTACTGCGCGAGTACCGCCATGCGAGGCAGGAATGCGCTCGGCACGTCGCCAGCGGAGAGCCCGAAAAAGTCCTTGATCTGCGTTGAGGCAATCAGCAGGGCGATGCCGTTGGTGAAGCCGATGGTTACCGGCCGCGGGATGAACTTGACCGCCGAGCCGAGCCCGGTGAGTCCCATCAGGATCAGCATGGCGCCCGCCATCAGCGTGACCAGTGCCAGTCCGGATACGCCGAATTTCGCGACGATACCGGCGACGATGACGACGAATGCGCCGGTCGGCCCACCTATCTGCATGCGAGACCCGCCCAGGGCAGAGATCAGGCTGCCGGCAACGATGGCCGTGTAGAGCCCGGCCTGCGGCGTCACGCCCGATGCGATGGCAAAGGCCATCGCTAGGGGCAATGCGACGAGGCCTACGGTGAAGCCTGCGATCAGGTCGGGACCGAGATCCGCGCGCGAATACGCCCGCCAGGCACGCACGGATTCCGGCAACCATTGCTTGGGAAATTTCATCGGTGCGCCCTTTCGGCCTTATCGAGGGCCTTGATCGAGGCGACGGACTCCTTCATGTGCAGGTGAAAATAACGTCGCATAACGTCGAGGACTTCGATGATGAGGGGATGGCGCACGGAATAAAACACCTGGTTCGCGGACTTGCGGCCGACAACGATATTTTTAGACCGCAGGACGGCGAGGTGCTGGGAGGCGTTGGCCTGTTCGAGGCCCAGGTGCTCGATCAGCGCGCCTGCCGAAAGCTCGCCGCCGCGCAACTGCTCGATAATCGCGATCCGCGTGGGATGTGCGAGCGCTTGAAAGAACTCAGCTTTGAACTGGCGAAGGGCATCGGGCATATGCTTTTATTTAATTCGTATATTCTAAATATCGCATATATTGAGATAAGTGCGCGAGGCAGGCAAGGCGGCAACATCTCGAATGCCTGCCGGAACAGAAACGGTCAACGTCGGGGACTCTGTCATCAGTTTTGAGAAGCTGTGGCGATAGAGGCCGACATGATTGACAGCATCATCCTATGATTGAACTGTTGAAATCCGACTGGTTCAAGCAATACGGCACCGCGATCATCGCTCTTTTGGGCGTCCTCGTGGGATCGCTTGTGGCCGGAGGGTTGGCATTCTTGAACGCGTGGATTATGCGTAACCGGGATCTGAAACTAAAACTCTGGGAGAGATTTCTGGATCGCAGGATTACCGCGCACGAAAACGTGGTGAACATCGCTCTCACAATACGAGGGATGGTGCCATTGGGAAGAGTCGAATCAAAACGGAGAGGTTGTTCGTTCACCTCAAGTCATGATGTCCAAAGAAGCCTTCGACGCATGGTTACGCGACTTCGCCGAGGTAACTGGCCCAGCAAGCACGTGGCTTTCGACGCCGGTTAAAAGAGAACTGAACTTCGTGCAAGATTACTTCGTTACGGTCCACACGAATTTATCCGCCGCCCCTTCCGAGTGTTTTGCCAGCGTCGGTTCCTTCATTCGTCAAGACTTCATCGACCTATCGAGCTGCCTGGAAAGGCTGGCGTTTGAATACTTCAAAACAGAAGCGATGGACCTTCGCCTAAATGACCTGGGGGAGCATCACAAATATCCCCTCAAGGAAACTGAGGCTCGGCTCAGAAAAACCGTATTACTCGACAAATGGGCAGAGGTTGAGGCCCTGATTCGATCATCAGGCAAAACCCCGACATAAATCCCATCACCTATTGTGACCCGGACACACCGGGCTCCGAGGTGACATGGCTCTGCTCATGTACGCGGACGAGCTCCTTCCCTGCGTATCCCGGCTTAATTACCGCTTGAGGAACGCAGCCCAGGCAGTTTCCCAAGCTGTTTATCGATGCCGATCCGGGTTCGATCCTTACCGAAAGGCAGAGGGAGATCTGCCGCGCGTGGCCCAATCAGACAGAAATCTTCGTACCCGCGATTCATTTCATTCACGGAGACAGTCCCGCCCAGATCGGTACCGCAATCGCCGAGTTCGTGCGCAAGTTGCGTTAGACTCGGGCATGCGTCCGTTTCCCCGAGAACGATTCTCCGCTGAGATCACGCTCAACCCCGCGATGGTTGCGGCTTATGCAGGTGCCGTCGGCGATACCAATCCCGTACATCACGACGCAGCCTTCGCCGCATCCACTCGCTACGGCAGACTAATCGCAAGCGGAACCCATACCACTGCGCTTCTACTCGGCATGACCGCTTCACACTATTCGAGAGATACATCGATGGTCGGCCTTGAATTCTGGGTCCGCTTCCGCCGGCCAATAGATGCAGACGAGAAGATTCGACTCGAATGGCTGGTGGTCAAAGTCACTCCGAATGCCAAACTCGGAGGCGACATCGTCGAACTGCGGGGGCGCATCCGGAATGGTCGCGGAGAAACAGCCCTCGGGGCGAAGGGTCGCGTTCTCGTCACCAGCCGGCTCTGACCCTTGTGCCAGGCCGACCCAACATGTACGATCACAAGGTGACCGCGCCAGACACGTTTGACCGCACCGGAAAACTGGTCGCCCTGGCGGTGTTTTTCGCCCTTGTCATTGACGGCATGGACCTTCAGGTGCTGTCCTTATCGCTTCCCAGCATCTCGAAAGAACTCCATCTCTCCGGTGTCAGTGCCGGCGCGCTCAGCACTTACACCCTGCTCGGCATGGGCATCGGCGGTGTGCTGGCTGGCTGGCTCTCTGACCGCGTCGGGCGCGTTCGCGTCGTACAGTGGTCAGTCCTGATATTCTCTTCGTTCACCGGCGTAATCGCTTTGTGTCAGACCTATTGGCAGATCTCCGCTATGCGCTTCGTCTCAGGCTTCGGAATCGGTGCGCTTTACAGCATCGGCACTCTGCTGGCCGCCGAGTATGTTCCCACCAGAATGCGAACAACTGTGCTCGGCACGCTGCAGGCCGGCTGGTCGGTAGGGTATGTGATCGCCGCGCTGCTCTCCTCCTGGTTGCTGCCCGCCTTCGGCTGGCGAGCGCTGTTTGCCTGCGCCATTCTTCCCGGTATTCTCACTCTGCTGCTTCTCCGGAAAGTGCCCGACCCTCCAAGCTGGTCAAGTTTACCGGGCCGCGCCGTCAGCGCCGGCCGTTTCCGCGCCATGTGGTCCGATCCGGCTCTGCGTCGCACCTTCCTGCTGTGGTCCCTCGCCGCGATCGCGCTGCAGTTCGGCTACTATGGCGCTAACACATGGTTGCCCAGCTATCTCGTGAAAGACCTCGGCGTCAACATGCAGAACACCGGCTGGTACGTCGCCGGAACTTACACCATGATGGTGATCGGCAAAGTCATCGCCGGATATCTGGCTGATATCGTTGGGCGCCGAGTTATCTGGATCGTATCGGGCATTCTTACGGCGATCTATCTGCCGGTTCTGATCTATGCCGCAACGCCTTCTAACGTAGCGTATCTGCTCCTCGTGTTCGGTTTTCTGTACGGCGCTCCCTACGCGGTCAACGCCTGCTATTTGAGTGAGAGCTTTCCCACCAGCGTTCGGGGTACCGCAGTCGCCACATCCTATAACGTCGGGCGTATTGGATCCACCCTGTCGCCCCTCCTCATCGGCCTCGCCGCATCCCGGTATTCCATCGGACTGGGCATTGGCCTTCTGGGAATCTCATATGCAGTCTGCGCCCTCATCCCGGGCCTTTTCATTCGGGAAAAGATGTTCGACCCCAAAGCCGTCGAATCGCCCTCCGCCCGCGTCGCCCAGTCGCAAGCGGTGAGCGCATAAGTCCGCATGTATTACGAAACCGCCAAAAACGATCACGGGCTGCGGTATAACCCGCTGAAAGCCTGCGTGGCGCCCCGCCCCATTGGCTGGATCACCACCATGAGCGCCGTAGGCGTCGTCAACCTCGCGCCCTTCAGCTTCTTCAATCTGCTCAGCTACGACCCGCCGTTTGTAATGTTCTCGGCCGGCACTCACGAGCAGGATGGCGGACGGAAGGACTCGGTCGCCAACGCCGAGGCCACAGGCGAATTCGTCTACAACATGGCGACGTGGGAACAGAGATACCAGATGAACCAGACGGCATCCATTACGGGGCACGGCATCGACGAGATGGCCGCGGCAGGCCTCGAGCCGTTGCCGTCCCGGCTGGTGCGCCCGCCTCGCGTCAAAGGCTCACCGGTGCATTTCGAATGCCGGCTGCACCAGGTCGTTACCCTGCCAGGGCATAAGCCCACATCGGAGCATCACCTGGTCCTCGGCCGCGTCGTCGCCGTCCACATTGACGATGCCGCGCTTACCGCCGGCGGCCGCATCGATATCCTCAAGCTTCGCCCAATCGCCAGGCTTGGATACATGGACTACACCAGCGTCGATTCGATTTTCCAAATGGAGAAGCGGACACCCGAGGACAACTTACCTGCGGCCCCCAAAGGCTGATACGATATCCCTCATCCATGTAAGGGGGATTTACGATGTCCTTAAACAGTCGTATTCTGTGCCTCGCCGCGGTATCCCTGTTCGGCGCTTCCTGGGGTTTCTCTCAGATTGGCGACGCGGAGATGGCCGGCGCGGTGAAAGATCCTTCCGGCGCCCCGGTCTCGGCCGCCAAAGTTACTCTGACTAACCAGGATTCCGGCGTTTCCCGATCCAGTAACACGGATGCCGATGGGCGCTACCGTTTCGCGGCAATTTCACCCGGCCGGTATTCGCTCAAAACCGAAGCGGCCGGTTTCCGCACGGAGACCATGACGGACATGGTCCTCACCGTCGGTACGCATCTGGATCGAGACGTTGCGATGACGGTGGGTAATGTGCAGGATTCGATCACTGTTACCGGCGAGGTCCCCCTGGTCGACAGCAGTAAAGCCGATGTCAGCGGCGTCATCACCCAGCAGACGATCGATTCTCTTCCAGTAAACAGTCGCCAGACACTCAACCTCGCACTCCTCATGCCCGGCACCAGCCAGGACGCCTCGCGAACCTTCTACAACAATGTCCAGATTTCCGGAGGCGGTCGCTTCTACGCCAACGGCTTCACCGTCGATGGCGTAACCAACACCTGGGCCGAACAGGGCGAGCCGCGCCAGAACTTCCCGCAGGGCTCCATTCAGGAGTTTAAGGTCGTCCTCAATCAGGCGAAAGCGGAGCAGGGTCTGTTCACCGGCGGTATCGTCAACATGGTCACCCGCTCCGGCACCAATCAGTTCCACGGCGAAGCCTTCGAATTCTGGCGCAACGCGGCGCTGAATCACGACAACCAGTTCACCCAGGCCGCTCTTGCCCAGGTTGGCCAGACTGGTAACGCCCCCTTCAATCGCAACCAGTTCGGCGGTGACGTCGGCGGGCCAATTCTGAAGAACCGGCTTCATTTCTATGCCGCATACGAGCGCACCCAGACCGACGCATCCTATACCATCTACACCGGCGCCGGACACCAGTTCTACTCCGCTAACGAAGGTGTTTTCGAACAACCCAGCCACGATCAACTGCTAACCATTCGCGGCGATTACCAGATCTCCAACAACCAACACATGTTCGCCCGCTACGCGCAGGAATGGAATCTGCAGACCTGGCAGGGCTGCGGCAATGCAACGAAAGCCAACTGCTACGACGGTCTCATTCCCCGCCACAGCATCGTCGCGGGCCACACCTGGACGCCCACTTCGTCCATCGTGAACGATTTCCGCTTCCAGTACGCTTACGCCTCTTACCAACTCGGCCCCTCCGGTCAGCCTATCTACACCGACATCGGCAAGTTCCCGCCCGAACGGCTCGCCCTGCTCCAGGAACGCTACAACTTCCCCAGCTTCAGCTATGGCCAGGGTTATGGCGAACTTGGAATCGAAACGCGTTGGCAGTTCAAGGACGATGTCACCTGGGTGAAGGGCAACCACGCCGTGAAGTTCGGCTTCGACTACAGCCACGTCCCCTTCGCCGACGATACCGTCATCAACTACCAGGGCACCTACACTTTTGCCACCGATCAACTCTTCGATCCGAACAATCCCGCCACCATCGCGGCGCTGAAGAACCCCACCCAGTTCACCGCCGCGATCCCGGCGCAGTACACTTCCGTACCCATCAGTCAATACGCGCTTTACGTGCAGGATGACTGGAAGATTCTGCCAACCCTCACCCTGAACATCGGCCTGCGCTGGGATCGCGAAGTCGGCTCCTACAACGAGAACGTAAAGCAATCGGATTTTCCGCAGACCATTCCGTTTCTTGGCGACCCTTCGAAACGCGGCCAGACGAAGAATTTCGGTCCTCGCGCCGGGATCGCCTGGAACGTCCGCGGCAATGGCCGCGATGTAGTCCGCGCGGCCGCGGGTATTTACTACAGCAACATTCAGACGCTGCTGAACTTCCCTGAGAACCGCAATATTTCGCAATGCAACGTTCTCATCGCCAACCCGTCATACCCCAATCCGTACGGGAACCAGAGCCCCACAGCTTTCTGTTCGTCGGCCCCGCCCACCATTACTCTGCTCGACCAGAACTTCGCCATGCCTTACTCTGAGCAGTTCACCGCCGGCTATTCGCACCAGTTCGGTCACGAAATTTCGGTCAGCGTCGATGGAGTCTACATGCATACCCTGAAAGACTGGCGCAGCGTCGACATCAACTACCCCAACGCCGCCGGCGTTCGTCCCCTGCCCCAGTACGCACGAATTCTGGTGCACAAGCCCATTTCGAATTACCAATACAAAGGCATGTATATTCGCGCCGAAAAGCGCATGGCCGGCCGCTATGGTTTCAGCGTGGCGTATACCCTCGCCAAGAACCGCGACGATTCACCGCAGAGCCAGGTCACAAACCAGAACACCTACGGTCTGGACGTTGGCGACGCCGGCATTGACCGCCGGCACACGCTGGTCACCAGCGCTTCCGTCCTCCTGCCATGGAAGATCAACCTGGGAGCCATCTGGCAGATCCGCTCCAGCCTGCCCTTCAGTGCGCTTTCCACGGTTCAGGTGGATGGCGTAACGCAATACATCCCGGGTCTCTCGCGCAACCTGGGCAACCGCGACAACGCGACGGTCCTCGCGGCGGTCAACGCCTGGCGCGCCAGTCTCGCCACTCCGCTCCCGCCTCTGCCCGCTTCTACCATCGATTCCAGCCGCTTCACCAGTTTCGACATCCTGCTCACGAAATCGATCTTCGTCCGGGAGCAGAGACGCATCGAACTGCGCGGCCAGGCCTTCAACCTTTTCGGCACCCAAAATCTGACCGGCGGCAACACAACTTCTGGAAGTTCTGGGAGCTTCGGCCGAATCCTGGGCGCCAGCAACCTGCAACAGGCGGAACTGGGCGTCCGCCTGGTCTTTTAGAAAAGAGCCTGACTGAGCCGCGACCGTGAGGGAGCGGGCCTGAAATGGGTTACTGCCCCGGCCCGTTCTCCCGAGGCGGCTCCGTCTCGCCGGCCGGCAAATTCGGCCTCAACCGTTCCACTCTCCACGTCACGCGTCCGCCCTGTTCCCGCTCCGTCCGCTGGATCCGCAGCTTCGCTTTCGCCAGATATTCCAGATGAACCCGGTCGAACGCCAGCCCCGCCGACGCCATTAATCCCATATACTCTCCGTGCGCCGTTTCATCGGGCGCTTCGGTGTATCCGGCGTCCCACGTTACGTCCGGTGACGCCGCCACGCCACCCGATCCCGGCGCCCCACCGCCGCCACCCCCGCGCCCGCCGCCCGGCGTCGGAGCCTGACCCTTCAGCGACATATAAATCCGTACGCCATTCACGATCGGCTGCTGCATATTCTCCGGCTGCCACTTCTGCCCGAACCTCTGGTAGCGCGCATTCATGCGTTCTTCGAGGCCCATTAGCCCCGGCACGTCGTGCAGTGACTTCGCGATTCGATCCTGGATTTCGTAAGCGATCTTCTGGCTGTATGGATGCTGATCGTCCCGCAGGAATCCCAGGCTGGTAAACCATCCGCGCGGAATCCACCATGTCCGCCCGTTGTTCGCTCCCTGCCGGTTCGTCACCCAGCCCGAATACTCCGAAAACGGCTGCACCCACTCATGCGACGGATATCCGTGCGGATTCAGAAACGCATCGGGCAGCCATGCATCGGTCAGCAGTTTGCGTGTGCGCGACTCCGGATAGACCGGATCCACATCCGTCTGCTGCACGCTCACATCCGCCGCCAGTGCTCCGTGATAGCCGGGATGCAGCATGTTATTCGGAGTCAGCTCCGCCAACTGCACAGAGAACTCGGCGCCATCGACGTTCGTAATCGGATGCAGGACAACATTGACCTGCTTCAGCAATTCGCGCGTCGCCGGGTCGCTGGTCAGCTGGTCGCCCAGCTTCAGAATGTGGCTTGTGCTGGAAACCTCGTTCGCATGCTGCCGGCCCGAGTAAATAATCGTCGCCTTCAGCGTGGTTTCTTTCGCGATGGAACGCAGCACTGCCGGCGTCGGCAGCGTCACATCGGCCGCCCACTGATTCTGCCCCAGATAACTCCGCCCCATCCAGTAAGCGTTAACGCCTGGCCGCAGCGCGAGCTTCGCCAGCACGGCATCGTTCTCGGCAGGACGAATCGGTTCCTCCCACTGCACCAAATCCGGCCGGTTCGGCAATGCATTCGTCAGATCTCCAATCATCGGCCGCTTCGAAGCCGGCGGCCCAATCGCCACCGAAGCATACTCCCGAGGCGCCGCGGAATCCACCTTTTCCGTAAGCGGCGCCGGCAGTTCAAACTCGAAGCCCATTCGCTTCAGATGCGGATATGTGATCTCGTCCCGATACACCCCCGCCGTATGCATCTTCTCCAGCCATTCCAGCTGTCCGCGGCCCTGCTCTGCCGGGAATACACCGCGCACAATCTGATCGTGCCCTTCGACGCCCACCCAGTCCCGGAACTTGTCTTCATTGAAGTCCGCCGGCAGCAGCCAGGTCAGGCTCTCCGGCATCGCCTGCCCCGCCGCTGTCCGAGCCTGAATTAGCCGCGGTTGAAACGCACCCGTCAGCGCCCAGAATTCGCGCGTTTCTTCGTGGCGTTTGCCCGCGCCGTCCGTCCACTTCAGTTCGATTGAAGGCACTCCCGCCGGCTTACCCCAGAACTCAATATGGACGCGGCCATCTTTACCGTCTTCCGAATTGTGCACGATCGGCATGATCCGCCCCACATGCTGAAACGGCCGCCCAGCCTCCAGGTCCCCCATCATATTGATAAAGTTTTCCGTCGAATAAAACGTGTCTTCCTGAAGCGCCTCCAGCGACGAGATGCGCTCCCTGTCGATCCCCAGCTCGTAGTTCGGCTCACTCATGTGGATATCGATGCGGAGCGTGTCGAACGCCGGCGCGAACTCCGGCCTCAGCTCGCCATGCCAGGTCGCCATGATCGACTTGAATACTCGCGGCAGCGTGACCTTTTGGTAGTGGTCCCAGAACTCTTCGGTATCCGTCGCTATACGCTCGTCCAGCACCGCCGCGCCGCCTGATTCCATCCGTACCCAGCCTGTATCCACCTGGACCGTTTCGTACTCCTGCATCACCCCGTTCCACGGCCGGTCGATCGTCGTCACACTGAATTCGCGCGCCAGGATTTCTTTGCCCGCCGCATCCAGTGCCCGCACTCGGTAGGTCGGGGCTTTTGGCGCCGGCTCAAACTGGTCCAGAGTGATCTTCTCCAACGGAATATTCAGCTCCTTCGCCAGCATCTCGTCCACCGGATACAACTCATGCACCCAGCGCGCCGGCGAATACATAACCCTGGTGTGTGTCGGGTCGTCATTCTTTCGGAACTCGATCTTTAGCGCCGCCGCTCGCCCCTTCACCTGCGGCGCGATCTCATCTATGAGCCAGCTCACCCCCTGCTTGTAGGCCGAAAGCACCACGACATCGGATTTCGCCGGCAGCATTCCGGCAATCTGCGTTTTCAGTTTTTGTCTCGTTTCCGGACCTTCGCTCACCCGCGCCACCACTCGAACCGGCTCGCCCGCCTTCAATTTCGGCAGCGAGCCTTTGATGGCGTTGATGAGCCGCGTTCCCTCCCACGGGATCGTCAGGTTTTCCTCGAACGTTGGCTTCGTCTGTTTGAAGACGTAGCCTGGCTGGTCGTAATGCAAATTCGGCACCTTGTCGCAGCATTGCGTTCCCGCGCGAAGACTTGCGACTTCAACTTTCGCCGAAGCCACGCCCAACTGCCTTTGCACCTCACTGCGGAACAGCGTTTCAAGGCCCTTGTCCGCCACGTCCACGAACAATCTCGCTTCCACGTCGCGTGGTGCGCCTGCCGCCTTCACTTCTTCAGCCCACTTGCCGAGCCTGTAGAAACCCGCCGTAGCCTGCCCTGCCGAGCTGCGCAGCGAGAAAAACCGGTGCAGATCGTAGCGGATCTCTTCCAGCGATAAGTTTTGCTTCCCGGTCTCCCACAAGTTCGGGAAATGACCGTTCAACAATTCCAGTGCCTTGGCCGATCCTGCCGCATCTCCACGGACCAGCACCGCCGGCTGCCGTCCGAAAGCCCTGTCCACAACGCGCAACTCACCCGCGCCCCCGGCCAGCGTTGTTTCCGCCTGAGCTGCCGCCTTGTCTTCCTCCCGCAGTTTTCGCGCCGCCTCATCACCAGTCACCGAACCTTCCATCACAACGGCCTTCGAGCGGACTTCTCGCACCGTCGCCGTCGATGCCAGAACCGCCAGCGGGAATGCGATTCCTGTTGTCTCCAGACCCATCCGTGCAGCCAGATTCGCCATGGCGACACCCGCCGGCCCTGCCGGAACATATAACTGACCGTCTGAGTTCGATGGGATCGGCATCCGAGGTGTGCCACGGAACAGCCCTCGCATCGTGTAGAGATTGGCCAGATCCAGCCTTGCAGGCCCCCCACCAGCGGCATCGTCCCCGCCACCGCCGCCCGCAGGGGCGCCGTCTCCGGCTGGCACAACAACAATTGCCAGCAATGCCTTCTGATTCACCGCAGAAACGATCGCTCCGTTCGCGACAATATTCAACTCATGTACATTGGCGAACTTCGGGTCCGCGAGGATGCTCTCCAGCGCATCCTGCGTCACCGCGGTGCCGGTGGCAAACATTGCCCGGCTCACTCCGGCCTTCCCTTTAACAAAGATGAGTCCCGTTAGCCTGGATCCGCCACCCACCGCATTCACCAGCGACGCCAGATTCTCTCCCGGAACCCTCCATATATAGGGAACTCGGCCGGCCAGAGCTTCTGCGGCCGCCAACAGGGCCGCATCGTCTTTACCCAGCACCGCGAGGTTATCGTCAAGCTGAAAAACTCCACCCTCGTCAGTCTGCAGCGTTGAACGAAGTTGTTCCAGAGCTTGTGTATACCGTGCCGGGGCCGCTCCCACTCCGACATAAATTCTCGGCCCGTCCCCCCGATCCTCTGCCGCTGTCACCACAATCGGCAGCGTCAGTCCGGTAGTTGCGAAACCAATGCGCGCCGCAATATCGGCAGCTGCGGCGTTCTGCTCCGCCGTTGATCCCGCGCCCACCACAACCTTCCCCGGCGCGAAGTCGGCAATTCCATCTCCATTCGTGTCGGTGACCAGCCATCCGGTTGCAAAAGGATCCACTAACCGGCTGCCCGGAGTTGCCCCGCCGCCCTGAAAACCAATCAGCGAACCAAGCGCGACAAGAACGACGGCGCCCGCGCCGAAACGTGATGAAATCCGTGACATATCGAAGAACTCTATCACGCAATCGCTGGCTTTATTCGACTCTATTGTTTCGGCGGAGTTGCCTTCTTCGGCAACGGAGGTGGCAGTGGCGCCGGGTTCTCATAGCCGCGCGTTCCGTCTTTGCGAATTGGGCCCGGTCCGAACCCCAGATGCTTCTGATCTACATTGTTCTCGCTGCACGCATACTCGTGGATTTCGTCATCCTTCGCCCCCAGCACCCAAGTCCGCGCATACGTGAATGGGCGGGTATAAAACTTCGGGTCTTCAATAAGAGTCTCCACATGCAGGTGACCCTCATCCGGTCTCGACCAGCGCTCAACCACATGCAGCGCGTCGCTGTGGGGATTGGCATTTTCATCGATCCACACCTTCTCATCTTTGAAACCAACCGAATCGATCACCAGCGTGTCCCCATCCCAGTGGCCAAGTTCTTCACCGAAGAAAGAAGGATCGGGGTCGGCCGAATGTTTGCGTTCGGCGTCGATCGGAATCAGGCGGAAGTAGCTGTAGAAATAGAGAAAGGCAATCTTGTTATTTGCTCCCTGCAACACTTCGAAAGGCAGGCCGCTCGCATTATGCCGTGGAATCCCGCCGGGAATACAAAGCGCTTCAGGATCCACGGTCGCTGTGAGATTGTGCTTCAGCGCGGCCTCACCCGCTGGAGTAAATGGTAACTTGAATTCCGGGAGATCTTTGGCGATATTCCCGCCCGGCCTTGTGTCGCGCGTCCCCTTCCAATACCCGCTGAAATCCGGATGGCCTCCGACTCGCGGTGCTGGTTTGGATGCCGTCGAATCCTGCGCGCGCAGCATCATCGACAAAGCGAATAATGCAGTGAAGACCCATGCAAACTCCCGGTATTTGACTTTCATCGCACTGAACCATCCTTATTAGGCACTGTTGACGACGGAATGCAATCATTATATTCTAGATAGAGTAAAGGGTCTACAGGAGCGTGAAATGAAAATGAAGCATGCAGTCGCATTGCTCGCGTTGGCAACTCTGAGCAGCATGCCGCTGCCTGCTCATCACTCCTTCGCTGCCGAATTCGATGCCCAAAAAGCAATCCGTTTGGTCGGATCGCTGACGAAAATCGAGTGGACCAACCCCCACTCTTATTTCTATCTGGACGTGAAAGACAGCAAGGGCAAGGTCGTCAACTGGGCTGCCGAGGCCGGTGCTCCCGGTGCCCTTTCCCGGCGCGGCTTTAAGAAGGGCGACATCAAGCTGGGTGACACCATCGTCGTCGATGGCTATCGCGCCAAAGATGGATCGAATCTGATCGACGCTCGCCGGGTCACCCTGCCCGATGGCCGGATCGTTTCAGGCGGTTCTGCCGGAGACGGCGGTCCAGGCGAACCAACCGAGCCGCGCTGATTTACCGGTTCCGGTTCAAGGTCCAGCGGTGATTTGTCGCTCTATTCCACGATAGGATAGTCGCATGCGAAAACTGCTTTGTCTGACAGTTGTCTCCTCAATGGCTTTCCTGCTCTCCGCTCAGGATGCGGGCCGCGGCCGTGGTCCCGCACCGGCGCCCATGACTCTGACCGTTGCGGGATTTCCCGATGGCGGCCAGGTCCCCGTCAAATACAGCCAGGCCGCTCCCGGCGTACCCGTCGGTGAAGGCACCTCACCGGCAATAACCTGGGCCAATGTGCCCGCCGGCACGCAGAGCTTCTTCCTCCACATGCACGATATGGATCTGGCGCGCAACAAGACGACCGACGACCAGGCGCACTGGGTTTTCTGGAATATTCCGGCGACCTTAACCGGCTTGCCCGAAGGCGTGCCCAAGGGATCGCAGTTGCCCGATGGCAGTTATCAAATCAGCGCTACCGGGCCCATGTACCGCGGCCCCGGCGCCGCTGCCAACGGCCCGTATCACCACTACGTGTTTGAACTCTTCGCGCTCGACACCAAACTGGATGTCAAGCCCTCAGCCGACGCTTTCACCACGCGCGCCGACGTGATGAAAGCGATTCAGGGCCATATCCTGGCGAAAGCGGTTTACGGCGGACTCTTCCGCCGCCCGCAGTAGCCCGCGCTTTACGCCAGCGCTTTTCCGTACAGAGCGAGCAGCTTGCCCCATGCCTTCTCGGCATTCGGCTCGTTATAGACAGAGGAATCCGGTGGGCACCAGCCATGCGCGCAACCCGTATATACTTCGATGTCCGCTGCCAGTTTCGCGTTCGCGAAAGTCTCTTTCAAAACATCTTTTTCTTTAGGCGACCGCTTGTCGTCATTGTCGGCGACACAAATGAGGAACTGCGCCTTCGTCTTTGACGCCTGCAGATGCGGGCTGTTCGGCTGATCCGTCACCAGTCCGCCACCGTGGAATGAGCCGACCGCCCCCACGCGATCCGGCGCCGCCGCCGAAGTGCGAAACGCAATCGGTCCGCCCATGCAGTAGCCCTGCGTCCCGATTTTCCGATTTTTCGCAACCGACGCCTGCTGATCCAGCCACCCAACAAACGCCTTGGCGTCCGTCATCTGCGTGGTTTCGTTTAGAGCCCGCATCAGCGGCATCAGATCTGCGATCGGCGTTGCCGCGCCGGCTGTCGCAGTCGGAGCCTTCTGGGCCCGATAGAACGGGTTCACCACCAGCACCGAGTAGCCCGATTCCGCAAGCCGCTTGCCCATTTGCCGCATTGCCGGCCGCAGCCCGAAGATATCCGGCCATAAAAGAACGCCCGCCGCAGTGCCGCTCGCCGGGTGTGCGAAGTAGCAGTCGGCATTGCCATCCGGTGTCTTCACCATCACCTCGGATTCGGTCACTGCAACCGCGTTCGCAACTTTCGGGAGCATCATGGCCACGCCCGCTCCCAACATGACGCCGAATTGCTTTCGGGTCACCAAACCGCCAATTTCAAATTCTTTCCGGTCGTTATCGAAATGATCCTGATCGCACATATTCGTTTACCCTTTGACGCCTTTCAGGAACATTCTATATCGGATCGCTATCGCCGTCCCGCAACGCGTGCCTTCAGTATCCTGTCCAGCAAGGGAAAGTCCTTCGCCAAATAAGCCTCCCCAAGATCCCGGATCTTCTGCTGCTCCGGACCCTTGCCCCGCGGCACAACATCGCCATACTCCGCGTAGAGCTTCTCAAACACCTCCATACCCTCTGTCACTTTGCCGAACGGTGAGAAGCCCGTGGCGTCCAGCCGGCTGTTATCCGCCATGTTCACGTAAACCTGGGTAGTGCGAGTGTTCGGTCCGCTCTTGGCGAACGTCACGAAGCCGCGCGTATTCGATTGCTTTACTGGTTCGTCCTGGAGCCGGAGCTTTTCATCCTGCCACGCTTTACTAACGGCGGGATTGCCGGACAAGCCCCACTGCACCACGAACTTCGGCAAGGTCCGGAAGAAAGGCTGCCCATCGTAGTAACCGCTGCTCACCAGATTGTAGAAACGATCCGCTCCCAGCGGCGCCCAATCGCGATGGACTTCGATAACGAATGAACCTTTCGTGGTTTCAAAGCGCGCGTGAAAAACCGCCGGCGATTGCTTCGTGAATTTTGCCGGGGTCAGCAGGCGCTCGTACTTCGGCCCGCACCCGGCAAGGGCTACCGCACTGCTCAGGACTACCCATAGGAACAACTGCCGCCTGAAGACCATGCCGCCGATCATAGCGCGGGAACGATAGACTAACGAGCGAAATGGATGTCTCCCGCCGCCATCTGATTCTGCGCGCCGCCGGGCTGCAAGTAGGCGCAGCCGGGCTACAGGTTGTGGCCGCCGCGCCGACCGCGGCAACGCTGCCCGCGAAATCCGAATTCCCGGTGGTCAACTCAGAGGTCTGCCTGAACAACGCGCGCTGGCATCCCGCCAGCACTGACTCAGTGAAAGCCATCCAGCAATCGTTCGCAAGGCAAAACGCCGGAGCGCTGGTGCCGAAGCTCAAACGAGCGAGCATCGACATCGCGCTTTACGATCACCGAATCCGCATTTCACCATCGGTCTACAACGACCAAAGCGATATCGACAAGCTGCTCGAGACTCTCTCCGGCTAGCAGACGCCCAAGCCCTTGCGCTTTGGTTAGTGTTTTCGTGTTACACTGACTTCGTGTTAAAAAACGTGACGATTACCCTCTCTGAGGAAGCTGCCTTATGGGCACGTCGCAAAGCCGCTGAAGAGAATACATCGGTTTCGCGGCTTGTCGGCTCTATGCTCGAAAGGCAGATGCTGCAGGACGACGGCTACGACGAAGCCAGGCGGCAATGGTCGAAACTGAAACCGATGAACCTGGACGCGGCCCATCGCCTGTCGCGTGAGGACGCGAATGCCCGCTAGTTCAGGGGCAAGCTACTTCGTCGATACCAATGTCCTCCTGTACTCACTCGATGCCCGTGATCCACAAAAGCAGTTGCAGGCAGCAGCCTGGATGGACTGCCTCTGGGCGTCCGGCGCGGGCCGCCTGAGTTGGCAAGTCCTCAATGAGTTCTACGCCAACGCCGTAAGGAAACTGGGCACAGCGCACGATGACGCGAGGCGCGTTGTCTCATTGCTTTCAAAATGGCGGCCTGGCGGCGTGACTTTCAGCCTGGTGGAGCAAGCCTGGCACTGGATGGACAAGGCTCAACTGACGTATTGGGATGCAATGATTCTCGCTTCAGCCGAGCGCCAAGGCTGCTCTGTCCTGCTAAGTGAGGATTTTCAGACCGGCAGATCCTACGGCGCCGTACGCACCGTAAACCCGTTCCTCGAGGAGCCGCCGGGAGCATCGAAACAGCCGGCGGCGCGGCTGACTTAGTTTGCGGGCTCTACCCGAAGCACCGCCCCATCCACTTCTTCCGTCAGCACATAGATCAACCCATCCGGGCCCTGCCGAATATCCCGCACTCGCTGCTTCAGCTCCGGCAAGATCGTCTCTCGTCGCGTCTCCCACATTTTGTCATTGAACACCACGCGTTCCACGCCGCTGGCCCCATTCACGCGGCCGCGGATCGTGCTGCCGACCATCATGTTGCCCTTCCACGCAGGGAACTTATCGCCCGTATAAAACATAATCCCGGAAGGCGTGATGCCCGGGAGCCAAACCAGCAGCGCCTGCTCGATACCAGGCACGTGTGGGTCCGGTAGTGGCGAGCTGTCGTTCTGGCGGCCGTAGCTGTAGTCGGGCCAGCCATAATCTCCGCCCGCTTTCAAGACGTTGACTTTGTCGCCTCCGTAAGGGCCGAGCTCGACCTGGAACATCTGTCCAGTCACCGGATGCGCCGCGAGTCCGAACTGATCGCGGTGCCCGACAGAAAAAATCTCAGGTCGAGCTCCTGGCTTGCCGGCGAATGGGTTGTCCGGCGGAATGGAACCGTCGTCGCGAATGCGAATGACTTTGCCGAAGTCCGTGTCGGTCTTGCGCGGGTCCCAGCCCGACGTGCGCCCAAGCGCACCGCTGACCGTCATGTACAGCGTGCCATCGGGGGCGAAGGCCATGCGCGACCCCCCGGCGAATACCGGATCGGTAACGAAAATGTCCTGAACGTTCGAGAGCGCATTGCCCTCGTACCGGCCCTTTGCGATCACCATCACGCTGCGGCGTTCGTCGGCCGCTGGCCGCGCATATCCGAAATAGACGAGCTTGTTTTCGGCGAATTTCGGATGGAGCGCCATATCGAAAATGGAACGCGCTTCCGGCAGGCCGCCGAGCGGCTTCGGGTCGAGGACGCCTTTGTGGATTGCCTTGATTTCGTGTGTGTAGCGGAAGCTGACCAGCATATCGCCGTCGGGGAGAAGGATAAAGCTCCATGGCCTGTCAAGACCCCGTGTGACAACAGACACTCGGATTTTCTGCTGCAGGGTTTCGTACACCGCCGGCATGGGCGGCAGTGCAAAGCCGCCGCGTCCTCGCCCGCCGCCCTGGATGAGGGTAATCCCGGCCGCGGCGCCCGGTGCGATCTGCGGAGTTGGCGCCGCCGGCGTTTGCGTTTGCTGCGCCAGCCCGGCGATGGCGCTGGCGGCGAGGACTCCAACGAGGGAGAAAGCAAGTTTCTGTCGACCGTCACTCTTCATTGCCTCATGGTAAAGGAAGGGCGCGCCCCGGAAAGTTCGCGCCCCTCCCAGTTGGATTAGCCAGTTGGATTTAACCGGTCGGATTAAGCGGCCGGAGCCTGTGCCTTCGCAGGCTGGTAGGTTCCGGCTGGAGCCCGAACCGTGATCACCAGCCGGTTCCATGCATTGATCTGTGCAATCGCGAACGCAAGATGGATGATCTCCTGGTCGCTGAACTGCTCCTTCATCCGCGCATAGAGTTCATCTGGTACACCTTTACCGGCGATGAGTGTCAGGTGCTCGGTGAATTCCAGCGCTGCCCGCTCACGGTCCGAATAATAGGGCGCTTCCCGCCATGCGTTCAGCCCATACAGCCGCTGCTCAGTCTCGCCGTGCGCCCTGGCATCCTTGGTATGCATGTCGAGGCAATACGCACAGCCGTTTATCTGTGAGGCGCGAACTTTTATCAGTTCACGCAGCACCGGATCGAGGCCGGATTTGTGCAGCGGCTCTTCCATCCTGAACATGGCCTTGAGAATGTCCCCATAGGCAGGATCAGTCAGGCTTACTCTTGGTTCAAGGTTGTGTTTCATCATGTATTCTTCTCCTCTGTCTATCCCGACGAAACAGCGGGAGGAATTGTGACGCGTGCCAGAGATTTTGTAGCCTGAAACTAATGAGCCCGGTCACACTGCAGCGGCCTGAGCGCACCCACCTTCTGTCTCTTGCCTACGGTTACCTCGGCAGCCTGGCCGACAGCGAAGACATCGTGCAGGAAGCCATGCTGCGCTTCGAAAAGGAATCCGGCCACACCGAAATCCGGAACCCGGCCGCATGGCTGACAACGGTCGTGAGCCGCCTTTCGATCGACAAGCTTCGTTCCGCGCAGCATCGCAGAGAAGTGTACCCGGGGGAATGGCTGCCCGAGCCTGTCTTCAACGCGCCATCTCCCGAGCAGGACGCCATCACGCATTCGCGCCTTTCGGTCGCTCTCTTATATCTGCTGGAAAAACTCGAGCCGGAACAGCGCATTGTTTTTGTGCTCCGCGAAGTGTTCGAGCAGCCCTATGAGACGATCGCCGGTGTCCTGGGCAAGTCGGAACCATCCTGCCGTCAAGTGATGGTGCGAGCCCGCGCCGCACTGGACCGTGCCAGACAATCGCCACCCGCGCGAGGTGACATTGCGCAGTCTGTAGTAAAACGCTTTATCCAGGCGCTTTCGCTGGGTGACGAAAATCAGCTGCTCGGAATTCTCGCACCGGATGCTGTGCTCGTCGGCGACGGCGGAGGCAAAGTACAGTCCGTCATCAACCCGATCTTCGGCGCCGAACGTATCGCAAGATTCTTCATGGGCATCCGCAAAAAACCGGGTCACGGCCTTGAGGTATTTCCAGCCGAAGTCAACTCGGGCGTCGGAATGCTCACCTGGCGCGATGGACAATTAATCTCCGTCGCCAGCGTGTCAATCGAAAACGGCCGGATCACCGGAATCTATTCCGTCGGCAATCCTGACAAGCTTCACGGAGCCTCGCAAATACCCGGAGTGATGTAGCAAAGCTCACAGACGGCGTGAAACGTTCCTGGTTCCGGACGCACTAAACGGCGTAGCCCCGGTTCAAAGGAGGTTTCTATGAACCTTTCCTGCGTATTCGCCGCCGCTTTCCTCATGGCGATACCGATTTGCGGCCAGGAGTGCGAAGCTCCTCCCGATGTCGCGGCCGCAATCAAGACAGCTCAGTTGTCACCGCAGAACCCGCTCGACGAGCGGATCGCCGCCGCCAAAAATGTGCGCGACCGCTTTCCTGAGGATTATTTCGCCCATCGCTTCTATCAGGATATGTTCATTTCCAGAGACCTGTTTCCCACCGCGATACAGGCGGAATATCGCACGCTCCTGGATGAGCATCCCGACGATCTGCTTTATCAGATGCTGTATGCGCGTACCTTAAAAGGAAGCAATACTCCCGCGTCCCTGCGGATCCTTGAAAATATCCTGCAGCAGGATTCGAACTACGTCGCAGCGCGCCTGAAGCTTATCGAGATTTACTCCGCACCCAGGTTCCGGGACGAACAGAAGCTTGCGGCCAACCAGGAAGCTTACTGGCAAGCGTGCCCCGAATCGATTAGCGGATTCGTACGAAACGGACCGGTCCAAATCCCGGATCGGCAATTCAACGTAAGGGCCGCTTCGCACCTGCGCCGGCTGCTGGACGGTCGAACCGACAGCCAGGCTCTTGGAATGTACGACCTCCTGTGGACTATGGAGTTCAAATCGGTGCCGTTGTCCGAACAGGAGCCCGTTCGCGAACAGCTCCGTCGGGATGCCGCGATGTTGCGTTCGCAGGACCTCTCCAGGCAGCCATCACTGCTGAACGAACTTTCGCAGGCATATACGATGCTGGGCGATAACGAAGGATCGAAGTGGGTAGAAGCGGAAATGCTGAAGCGCGGCATCTCGGCCAATGCGCCCGCGGCGGCGGCCATCAGTAAGTGGCACAGTGAGAATCCGTGGAAAAACGGCTTTGACCGCGACGAATACCAGTCCAGACTGCTGGGGGTAACGGACGAATGGATTGGCCGGTGGCCCGACGAACCGCAGCCTCGCTTCGAACGCTTCCAGACGTTACGAATGATGCAGGATGCTTCGTTGGAGGACACGGTCAGCGCCGCCGAGGACTGGATTCGCGTCTACGAGAAGCGCCGAACGTTCATAAACCCGTACCCGCAGGTGACGCAATTCTACGCCCAGCACAACCTGCGCTACGCGGAACTCCCCGAATTGGTGGAAAAGGGTCTGAAGAATTTCGCCGAAATACAGGCCGGTCCCGTCTCAGACTTGTATATTGTGGGCGGCCAGGCCGCTAACTCGTTTCAGATTGAGACGTGGAGTAGCTTGAACACTGCCGCGAGCATCTACCTGAAGCTAAAAAAACTCGATCGGGCACGAGAACTGCTGGCGCAGCTTGGGCCACCGCTCCTGAAAGAAAAACCGCCTGAATCTGCGGCCCAACCCGCAAAACAGCAGTTCGCCATGGCCGAGTACCTTTACTGGACCAACATGGCGAAGCTCGCCAGGGCGGACGGTAACAAGAACGATACTCTCAACTTCGGGCGCAACGCTCTCCTTGCTAACCCGTTCTCCCGCACTTCTGCTGAGAGCTACGAGACCGCCTCCCTGCGTGAACTCTGGCGAGACGTGAAAGGCACAAACGATGGATTCGATGCATGGCTGGGAAAACCCGAATCCAGCGCCGACTCATCCCGTGCGGCCACAGTCGCTGAAACCCTGACCGCCTGGACACAGATGGACAAGCAACTGCCGGACTTCGAGATCTCGGACGCTGCCGGCAAAACCTGGCGGCTGGCCGATCTCAAGGGTAAGGTCACCTTAGTGAATCTGTGGGCGACGTGGTGCGGCCCCTGCCGCCAGGAGCTGCCCGACTTGCAGAAACTCTTCAACAGGATCGGTCAACGAAAAGACCTGCAGATCATAACGCTCAATACCGATGACAATCCGGGTCTGATCGATCCGTTTCTCAAAGAGAACGCTTATACGTTTCCGGTCCTGCCTGCGAGTGGATATGTTGCGAAGCTGGTTCCGGAGCTGAGCATCCCGCGCAACTGGATTGTGGATGCCGGCGGTGTATTGCGAATGGAGCGAATCGGTTTCGGCTCGGCAGACAGCAATTGGGCTGAGGACGTGATCGCCGAAATGGAGAAAGTGTCCGGACACCGATAGAGGAAGGTGATTCTCAGTTCCCCTGAACCACAAGAACCTTCAGCAAATTCGGCAACGAATAATTGCCCTCGTGACACGCGTACTCATAAATCTGCCCGCCGGTACGCGACATCGTGAACTCCCCCGTCCACGGCTTCGTGAACGCCGTCGGGTCGTCCACTGAAAACTGATAGAGCAGCGTCTCGGGATCCATCAGGCTGATCCGCTCAACCACATGGAGATTCCGGTCCCAGCCAAACATCCCGCCCGCCTCGCCATAAAACCCGCCGGCGTCATTGTAATTGGTCGTATCCACCACGAGCGTGTTGCCTTCCCAATGCCCCACCGAATCGCCCGCCCAGAACCGCAGATCCGGCGACGCATGCGCGCGGCCATCGAGCGGAATCACGCGGGTCTCGTGCGCCATCTCCGCGTCGATCATCAGGGTATCTCCCGTCTGCAGAAACTGGTAGTTGCTGTTGTACCGGTAAGGAATCATCGGAGGAATCGCCATCTCAAACGCGAGGCATCGATCCTGCAACCCCACATCCTTCACACCCGAAGGACTTTTCAGCGCCTCCGCCTTCTGCTTCTTCACCGCCGCCGCCGCGGGTGTCAGCGCGGGTATACGCCCATCCGCCGGTTCCACCACAATGGATGTACGCAAGGTCTTTGACAGACGCGTACCCGGCTCATAGAAGACTTCGTTGTAATTTCTTCCCACGTTGTCGCCGGGCCTCTCGACGGTTCGCTCCGCAGCGCGCCGCTCGAAAGCCGCAGCCTCGTCTTTAGTAAAAAATGCTTTGTCTTTTAACTGCGCCGGACGCTCAAGCGGCGTCGCCGTCATGGAACTCCAGATCCCCGAAAAATCCGCGTGACTCTGCGCCGAAGCTGTCATCCCGGCGAAAGAAATCATGCAGGCCCAAAACAAAGGCCCGTGCATACGGTGACGCTTCGCGCCGCCAGCAGACCTAGGGTTAGGCCGCGCGCCACCGGCAAACCCAAGGTGACGCGCGGCGTCTCCGTCAAACAACGACAGCTTCATTTGCTCATCGTACCGGACAATGGCGGTTTCCCCTGACACCGCCATCTGAGTATGACTCTCGCCTGATGCGCCAAAATTGTTCGACCGCCTCGTCCAGCATTTCCCGCCAACCTGCAGCGCCGCACCGGCACTTCGGTCACAAAACGTTTGATCCACGCAGGTGTGCCGGTGGGGACAGGCTATTTATCATCATTGTCAGCGGCAGGGACTCGCACGGTCTTTTCGCCGGGGTAAGGCTTGTCGTAACCTTTCACCGACCACCAGATCACGTGGTTGAGTAAGTCTTCCGGAGCGGCATCCGGCTCCGTAAAGTTCATCTTCGTGCTGGCAATCGCCATCTCGCGCTGCAATCCACGCAGCGCTGTGATCGGCGGATTCATTTCGTTCAGCAGGATCCGATTGGGCAATGTGGTGTAAGGCGTCGTATCCGGCTGGCTCGAGAACATCGAGAACATCGGATCCGCTGCCTGATCGAACTGGTTCATCGGCGGGAGGCCGACGATCTGCTCGATCGTCCGGACCATATTGATGATGGAGTAGAAATTATGATCCACCTGGCCGTGTTTTGTGTAAGGGCTGATGATCAGGCCTACGGAACGATGGCCATCCACATGGTCCGTGCCATCCTGGGAGTCATCCTCCGTGACAAAAATGGCGGAATTTGGCCAGTACCGGCTGTGTGAAATGGCGTCGACGACCTGGCCGAGGGCCAGGTCGTTATCGGCCACCTGCGCGCGCGGAGTCGGGAAGCCCGGCGACGTGCCCGCGGTGTGATCGTTATAGAGCAGCAGGATACATAACTGCGGCAGGTTGTTGTTCTTGTCGAATTGCTGGAACTCCTGAAGGAAGCCCTTTGCGCGGACCACGTCCGGAACCTGGGAATCGGCAGCGGCCACCAGAGGCGAGTAGACGTCGCGCAGGCCCACGATTTCTGCTCGCGGCGTGACTTTGGCGGTGCTCGTGCCGTTCGCATAATCGTTGTAGAAATCGGTCCATGAAGCCGTCGCGGGCGTGTAGGTGTTCAGGCCGCGCTCGCCGAACGATCTGACGCTCTTGCCGTGGGCTTTCATGGCGTCCCAGAGGAAGTCGTTGGGCGCGAACAGCATCGGGTTCTGATCGTTACGGCCGTTCCCGTATTTCATGGCCCAGTCGCCTGCGTAGGCCTGTGTGATCCAGCGATGGCCGAGGGCGGATTGATCGCTGGGAGTGAAGTAGTTATCCATCAGTCCAAACTGCTCGGCCAGCGCATGGTGGTTCGGAGTGACATCTCGGCCGAATATCGCCAGGCTCGGTTCGCCGTTGGCTTGCGACTCATCGCCAAAGACCTGATCGTAGGTCCGGTTTTCCTTGATGATCAGGAAGACGTGCTGGATGGGCGAAGCGTCGCCGGGATAAACGGGAATGGGCTGGTTAGGGCCCTGGTTCGCCGCCGGGCCCGATAAGGGCAGCAATTTGGTGTTTTTCCGGACGGTATGTGTGTATTTCGCGAGCTGACGATCATTGGGGATGTCAATGTCCGACACGATGCCATAGCGGTATTGATAAGTGCGTCCAGGGCCGGAGCCGGGAACGTATCCCGCGGGCGGCGCGATGCCGGCGGCCGCGACAGGCGGATCGATCGATCCGAAGCCGTAGCCGCTTCCCACAAAGATCCGTCTGCTGTTCTTCGTCAATGCGACAGCGGTGGGAAACCATCCGGTGGGAATGAGGCCCTGTACGGGTTTCTTCGTGTCGTTGACATCCACCACCGCAATGGCGTTGTTCGAACCGTCGGCGACAAACAGCGTATCTCCATCGGCGCTGAGAGCGAGAGCGTTTGGAGTGCTGCCGATCAATGCGCCGGGACGGATCCCCACGTGGAGGGTGGAGACAACCTTACTGCTCACGGTGTCGATCACCGAGACGGTGTCACTGTGGGCGTTCGCTACGTAAAGCATCGTGCCATTGACGTTGAGCACCATCGCGCTGGGATGGAGTCCGACAGGGATTTCTGTGATGACGGCGCGGGTTGCCGCGTTCACAACGGAAACGGTACCGCTGGATGCGATGCCGGTGCGGGGATCGACGACCACGGAATATGTTCCATCGGTCGGATCGTTGGCGCCGGGACGGCGTCCGCCCCAGTTGCTGACGTAAACCCGCGATCCGTCCGGCGACGCGAGCGCGGTATAGGGATAGGTTCCAACGGGAACCTGCGTCACGGATCCTGCGGGCAGATCGATGATGCCGAGCGTGTGGCTTAGGTTCAGCGCGACATAGAGCGTATGTTCGTCCGGGCTCAGCGAGAGCCCGCTGGGCGCGGAGCCGGGGATGGAGAAGTCGGCGGTCTGAGCGAACGTGCCGTTCGCCTGTTTCGAGAGCACGGGAACATCGTTGCCCGTGTTCCCGCCGACGTAAATTTTGTCACCGGCTTTGTTGAACGTCACGCCGACAAAGGTGCTCTTCATGGCAATGGTTTGCACCACGGTCTTCGATGCCACGTCGATCAAATGAAGGGCATTGGGGTTGAAGTTACTGCCGGTGGCTACGGCGAGAGTCTTGCCGTCGTGGCTCAAAGACATCCCGAGCGGCCGGTCATTGACCTGGATGTGCGTGCCTGCGGGCCGGAGCAGCTGTCCGGTGGGAATGACGATGCTGCCATCGGGTTGCTTACCGATGGTGTTATACCGCACGACAACACCAAGACAGCCTGCCACGACGACCAGTGATGAGGTTATGAACAGCAGCCGCGCGGAGCGGCGGGCGAGTAATTTCATGTCGGCCACCAGGCTATCGATCAGATGTTGCGGACAGATGAGCATGGAGTAACAGAACATTTTCAATCCGCATTGCGCCTGACCGTTAGCGTGCGACGATGCACAAATCGGATGACATTTAAATGAATACATACAAGGAACCGGCGCAGGCATTCCCGCTACTTCCGGCGGGAGATGCGCAACCCGCGCAATCCCGGAGAAATCGCCTGGCGCGATCGCCTGAAGCATTCGACGGAAAACATCGGCGGCAAATCCGCCGTCGAAATTGAGGCGGAAATGAAATGAACCGGTTTATGCTGGAATCTACAAGCATGGTCTGATGTAAATAGAGCCCATGAAAGCAATTCTGTCTATCGCGCTCCTGGCTACTGTGTCTCTCGCTATCGCGCAGACTACCGATAACTTGAAGGCATTTCCACCTGCCGAGAAGGGAATGACTCGCCATGTCATCCGTCTTCCGCAGGAGAAAGACGAAGCTGCTTTGAAGGTCGAAGTAATCGTCGGCAAGACGGTAAGAACCGACGCGCAAAACCGATATTTTTTCGGCGGCACTCTCGAAACCGAGAACATCCCCGGATGGGGGTACAATCGCTACATTCTTCGCAAACTCGGCCCTATGGCGGGCACCCTAATGGCTCCCGATCCGAACGCCCCGCAAGTTGACCGTTTCATCACCGTTGGTGGTGAGGCCATCCTTCGCTACAACAGCCGCCTCCCGATCGTTGTTTATGTACCCGACGGCGTCGAAGTCCGGTATCGGCTATGGCGCGCCGAACCTGCGTTGGTGTCGCCAGCGGAGGAGCGGCGATAGATGGCCAGGCAAAGCCCGTTTTCGGTGGCGAAATTTGTCGTTAGGTTCCGGCCCTTTTTATTTCGCTGATTCGGAACCCAATGAGGGACTCAACCAAACTAATCGACGCCCTGATTGAAGGCGGCTTGCAACAAATGAAGACCGAGCGGCCCACTGTCACCATCCCCGACTATCTGCGCGCCCTGCGCCTCGCCGACGATGACAACCGGGATGAAACGCCCCAGGTGATCTGGCGCGACCGCCTCAAAATGAGGGATGCTGCTTAGTCTTACTGGCCGCCCTCTACGGCAATTGCGTAGATCGTCAGTTTGCCGGGCTTCGCCTGCGCCAGGCAAAAGCGAAACCGGCGAGCGCCAGCATCGGGTAAGCACGAATTTTCACGGTTTGGTGACCTCTTCCGGAAACCAGCGCCTCGTGGAGAAACATCGAATCTACCACAGGACGCCGATGGTTACCGCTCAAACGAACGGCTCATCGCCTCAAATGCGCCACAAGGACCACGCCATTGTCGGATCCGCGCGTGCGCAAGGGAAAAGACGCGCTGAAGGATTTTAAGCACGACGCTAAAACCACGTTGAAAAAGGTGCGGAAGGTGTACCCCTGCTGAAAATTAGCGACGTGCCGGGCGGTTCCTACGTGTACCCGTCACCCCCGGCGATTCCGCGCCGTGCTGCGCGCCGGAACCTCAGCGGCCCACAGAGTACTACAACTAAGGGACGTTATGTTGTAGTAAAACGGCGGATCGTGATAGGCTGCCTTCAATGTTCGAAAACGAAGACCCGTTGGCAACGTCTGAACCGCCCCGGAAAGGAGATTTGCTCTTTCGGGGTGACCTGCCTGATGGTTTCAACAATGCCTGCCTGAATGTCAGCTCCGGTAACGACCGGGCGCTCTATCTGGAAGGGTATCGGCGGGGAGCCCGGTTTTTGGTCGAACACGTTGTGAAGGATCGACACGATCAAGACTTTCTCGTTTATCCCATCATCTTCCTGTATCGGCACCATATTGAGCTGGCGCTCAAGAACCTCATCCTTCAGGCTCCCTACCTCCTCAGCCAGGCGCTAACGAAACAGGAGGATGAGAACCTCTTAAAACACCGGCTCGAATGGCTCTGGCGAGATTTTAAGCCTATGCTTCATACCATCTGGAAGGCCGCTGGCTGGACTCCTCTGCCCGAAGCCGATATCGAAGGCCTTGAGGATTATATCGAGCAACTGGCCAAGATGGACGCCGATTCCTTCGCCTTCCGATACGCTCATACCAAAAAGGGGCAGCCTTCCCTTCCCGGGGTGACGCAAATCAATCTTCGACATTTTGCCGAGACAATCGAGCGGCTTGCCGACTACTTCGACGCCTTGGACGCCGCGATCTATAGCGCCGCCGAGAATAAGGCAGAAACGGAAGAATACTGGCGCAGCGAGATGGCGGACTATATGGGGTACGCATGACAACCGCACTGATTTCCCCGGTGACGGCGGCAGTGACCGCGTTGATCGCTGAGGCCGGAGAGCGGGCTGCACGATGATGATGCCGCCGCCGTTTTCCATGTAGTCGGTAATGCCGATCGCACGGAGAGAGTAAAGGGGTCCTTGTTCTTCGAGATGGCCGCACACTCGACCCGGTCTACCTGGCGATTTCCAGACTATGTTTTTTGGACGATCAGGAGAAGGATGGGGGCTGACAAGAAACTCAGTAACATCCGTCGTATTCAAATGACAGTTTGACCGAACACCCCACAGCCCAAGGGCCTCGGCAAAGGGCGTCAGTCTCAAAACCTCGGTTTAGATTTGTACGCGCTTGAAACGAGCGTTTGAACAAGTACACCGTTTCCCGCCGCAGCTTGCTCAAGATGAAGCCCCGGCGTGCTGTCGAGCCACAGTTTCAGCCCATCGCCATAACTCTTCATCCGGTTCTCCGATTTGTATGCGGCTCTCCAGTGGGTGAGCAAACGGCTTAACAGGAGCCACGAATACGCCGAACGTAGTCCCTTCTGGACTACATATCGACGGCTCTTGCCGGAACAGTATGTATCGTTTTTTGCCTATTTCAAGGGGCTTGCTTCTGAAGCCACTCTGCTTCGATTGTTCATCCATTTAAATCCTCCAAGGTGCACAAAATGTCGGTTTGGATTATTGCACCCTACCCGGCTGACTCCATTCGTCCCAGTTTTTCGGCACCGCTGGAAACGATGAAAGCGCTGCGGCTAATGCCGAGACGCTTTGCTCCCCGGTCGATGCGTTCCAGCAACTCCACGTCGATGCGTATCATCGTCTCCTACGGCGATCTTTTCCGTCAATCGGGAACCATGGCTGCAGGATTGCCGCCGTTGTCGGCATCGGACGTGGACGGTGCGGACGAACGTCAGTTGCTAAGGCTCTTCTGGGAAGAAGCAGCGAAGACCGATGATGCCGTGATGCCTCCACAGGCTGTAACCCGTGCGCTACTCCTCAGATTGTTCAGAGAGCGCTAAACGCCTTGAGCCAGCCGTCCTTCTTTGCGGGCGTGGCGGAGCGGGCTCTGGTGTTCGATCTGAAGCAGGTGATTCGTTACTTCCGTGATGACAGTCTTCGCGGCGCGGCCAATGCGCGAATCGCCGCCGGAGTGACCGGGGACACGCGCGTCATTGTGGCGCACTCGTTGGGAAGCGTGGTGGCATACGAAAGCCTGTGCGCGAACCCGCAAGGGCCGGTGACCACCTTCGTCACACTTGGCTCTCCGCTTTGGATCCCCAACTTCATCTTTAATAAGCTCCGCCCGGCTCCCGGGAAGGAAAAGGGACAATGGCCGGCCGGGCTTCGACGCTGGACCAACATCGCCGGACAAAAGCGACGTGATCGCGCTGAATAAAGATCTGGTGCCCCTGTTCGATGACCGTATTCACGATGTGCTCGTCCGTAACGGTTTCGCACGCCCACAACGCGACGCGCTATCTGACTGCCCCGCGAAACCGGCATCGCGATTGCCGCAGGGTTGGGTGACTGAGTGACAGCAACTTATCTGAATTGAATCAGCTCTTTAGCTATCCAGCCCGCTCCCCCCATATGATACTGATGCAGTGAACTGACGGCGCCGCCGTGAGGAATGCCCAACACACACATCAAATATTGAACATACGAACCCAGGAAGTTACTGAAAACAAAACACATCGCAAAAATTAAGCCATCAAAACGCCACTTTTCGCCGCGCATCGCCGCAGAACGCAACCCACCTCCGCCGTTTTAGCCCCGAATTAGGCCGACTTGGCCACCCATAATAATACTTAATCAAATTCATTACTTGTATTTGCCAAACTTTGGCCGTATCCTAAACTTCATGATGCATGTCCGCATCCCAGTCTCCGTGGTCCCCGTGCCCGTAGTAATTCGGGTCGTAGTAAGCGTCCCCGACTGAGCCCCGGACAAGCCAAAAGAGTCCAGAGGCCATCAGCCGGGGAGAGCGAATCCCTGCTGGTGGCTTTTTTGTTTTCCGGCAGCCGTTTTTTTCGCATAGATGGATAGAGAGAACAAAATGTCGAAATTGCAAAACAAAGCCAATTCGGATGACACAAAGAGTCGAGAAATGACCGGCGCGCAAATCCTCCTCGAATGCCTGGCCCACGAAGGCGTCGACTGTTTCTTCGGCTACCCCGGCGGCGTCACCCTTCCCCTCTATGACGCCGTCCACGATCACCACATCCGCCACATCCTTGTCCGCCACGAGCAAAATGCCGTTTTCGCGGCCGAAGGCTATGCGCGCGCCACCGGCCGCGTCGGCGTCTGCTGCGCTACCTCCGGCCCCGGCGCCACCAATCTCGTAACCGGCCTCGTCGACGCCATGATGGACTCCATCCCCGTCGTCGCCATCACCGGCCAGGTCTCGCAATCCCTCATCGGCAGCGACGCCTTTCAGGAAGCCGACACTTTCTCCATCACCCGACCTGCCACCAAACACAACTACATCGTCACCTCGCTCGACGATCTCCCCCGCGCCGTTCACGAAGCTTTCTATATCGCCGCCAGCGGACGTCCCGGCCCCGTTCTCATCGACATCCCGAAGGACATTTTCCAGGCCCGCGGCCAGTACAAGCCCCTGGACACCATCGACCTCCCCGGCTACTCCGTCCAGACCGAAGGCGACCCCGCGCAAATCGCGCTCGCAGTGGATGCCATCCGCGCCGCCCGCAAACCTCTTATATATGCCGGCGGCGGCATCGTGCTCGGCAATGCTACTCAGGAACTCCGCGAATTCGTCGAACTGACGGGCGCCCCGGCCGTCACCACGCTTATGGGTCTCGGCGCAATTCCCTCGGATCACCCCCAGTTCATCAGCATGCCCGGCATGCACGGCAGCTACGCCTCCAACATGGCGATGACGGATTGCGACCTCCTCATCGCTCTGGGCGTTCGTTTTGACGATCGCGTCACCGGCAAGCTCGCGAAGTTCGCGCCCAACGCTAAAGTCATCCATGTCGATATCGATCCCGGTGAAATCGGCAAAAACCGCATCGCCAACATCCCGATTCAGGGCCATGCCAAACCCGTCATCGCCAGTCTCAATACCGCCCTGCGCGCAACCGGCCCGGTCGAACCTCAGACTGCCTGGGTCAAACAGGTCAACGCCTGGAAGAACGAACATCCCTTCGATCGCGCCCACGGCAGCCGTGTCATCCGCCCCCAGCATCTGATGGACGAAATCGATCGTCTCTCGGCTGGCGAGGCCATCGTTACCTCGGACGTCGGCCAGCACCAGATGTGGGCTGCGCAGCTCATTCGCTTCAATGAACCGCGCCTCTGGATCAACTCCGGCGGCCTCGGCGCCATGGGCTTCGGGCTGCCCTCGGCCATCGGCGCTCAGTTCGCGCGTCCCGATAAACTGGTCTTCGCCATCTGCGGCGATGGCGGCTTCCAGATGTCCATCCCGGAACTCGCCACCATCGCTTCACACCGGCTTCCCATCAAGATGATCGTGATGAACAACGGTTATCTCGGCATGGTGCGCCAGTGGCAAACGCTGTTCTATAACAATCGCCTTTCCTCGGTGGAGCTGGATTGTTTCCCCGACGCCGAAAAGCTGGCTGGCGCCTATGGGATCAAGGGCCGCACCATCAGCCACCCCGCCGAACTCGAAGAGGCGCTCCGCATCGCCATCGATGAGCCAGGGCCTTATTTACTCGATGTGCGCGTCACGCCCATGGAAAATGTTTACCCGATGGTGCCGGCCGGAGGCGCCATCAATGAAATGGTTCTGGGAGATCTCACAGGAGCTCGCAAGTAAATGCTGCAAACGATTTCTGTACTCGTCGAAAACAAAGCGGGTGCGCTGTTGCGCGTCACCGCCGTCCTCGCATCGCGCGGCTTCAACATCGACTCGCTGACCGTCGCGAAAACTACCGACCCCGCCCTCTCCCGAATGACCATCACCGTCTCGGCCGAGGAGAGAGTGCGCGCCCGCATCATCGCGCAAATGAACAAACTCATCAATGTCGTGGAAGCGGTCGATTTAACCGAATCGCCGTCTTCGGTCCGCGAAATGGTGCTGTTACGGCTTGAATCTGCATCTTTGTGCGGCAGCCTCCTGAAGACCGCGACGGCCGTTCAGGCGCGGCTGGTCGGTCCCGCCAGTGGCGGTTTTGTTATTGAAGCCACCGGTTCACCCACTGAACTGGACGCCTGGATCGCCACCTTCCCGGAAGGAGCCGGCATTGAAGTCACCCGCTCCGGTGGCGTCGCCGTTCCGTTGGAGTCGCGTTCTCTGCCCGCGCCGAACCCCGTTCGCACTGGCCAGGGCCGCATCATCGCCGAACCCGTTCACGCATAACCCATAAGGACACGAATGCCAAGACGCTTCTACGAACAAGACGGAAACCTCAGCCTTCTCAAAGGCAAAAAGATCGCCATCATCGGCTACGGCAGCCAGGGCCATGCCCACGCGCTCAATCTGAAGGATCAGGGCATGGACGTCATCATCGGCCTGCCTGCCGACAGTAAGAGCCGCGCCAAAGTCACTGGTTCCGGCCTCGAAGCCGTCGATCCAGCCGAAGCGGCGCGGCGCGCCGACGTCATCATGATTCTCGCGCCCGACCACGTCCAGGGCGATCTTTACACCCGCGACATTGCGCCCCACCTCACCAAAGGGAAGACGCTGATGTTCGCCCACGGCTTCTCCATTCACTTCAAAGTCATCAAACCGCCCGCGGACGTCGACGTTTCCATGATCGCGCCGAAAGCACCGGGCCATCGCATGCGCGAAGTGTTCACGGAAGGCTCCGGCGTGCCCGGCCTGCTCGCGGTGCATCAGGACGCCTCCGGCCATGCCGTCGAAAATGCGCTGGCCTATGCGGCTGGTGTCGGCTGTTTGCGCGCCGGCGTCATTGAAACCTCTTTCCGCGAGGAAACCGAAAGCGATCTCTTCGGCGAACAAGCCGTGCTCTGCGGCGGAACCAGCGAACTCATCCGCGCCGGCTTTGAGACTTTGGTGGAAGCCGGATACGCCCCTGAAATCGCCTACTTCGAATGCCTGCATGAACTGAAGCTGATCGTCGACCTTATTTACGAAGGTGGCCTTGGCTACATGTGGTACTCCATCTCCGACACCGCTGAATACGGCTCCTACTCGCGCGGCAACCGGATCGTCACCGATGAGACCCGCGCCGAAATGAAAAAGATCCTCGCCGAAATTCAGTCCGGCCAGTTCGCGAAGGAATGGCTGGCCGAAAACGCCGAAGGCCGGCAAAAGTTCCTCGCGATGCGCAAAGCCCATGCCGATCAGAAAGTGGAGCAGGTCGGCCCCGACCTCCGCAAAATGATGACCTTCTTAAAGGCGGCTCGCCAAAAAGCCGTCGCATAAACCTTTTACCAAAAACACATGGGGCAGGCGCTTTCGCCTGCCCTTTTTCTTTTGCCCGTACAATAAACCAATGGACGACCTCAACCGCCGCGACTTCGTTCGCCTCACCACCCTCGCCGCCGCAGCATCATCTGTCACCAGCGCCGCCCCGTCCTCCGACGACCTGGCCAAATTAACCATCGCCGACGCCTCAAAGAAAATCCGTTCCGGCGAGCTTACCTGCACGCAATTAACTCAAGCCTGTCTCGAACGCGCCAAAGCGCTGAACCCCGTCGTCAACGCGTACATCACGATCATGAACGAAGAGTCGCTCGCTCAGGCCGCCGCGCTCGACGCCGAAGCCAAAGCTGGCAAATTCCGTGGCCCGCTCCACGGCATCCCGGTCGCTCTCAAGGACAACATCGACACAGCCGGCGTCCGCACCTCCGGCGGCAGCGCCGTCTTCGAAGACCGGTTCCCGGATGAAGACGCCTTCGTCGTGAAGCGCCTGAAAGCCTCCGGCGCAGTCATCCTCGCCAAGGCGAACCTGCAGGAATTCGCTATGGGTGGAACCTCGGTGTCAACTTACTTCCGGCCCGTCCGCAACCCCTGGTCGCTCGATCGGATCTCCGCGGGTTCTTCAGGCGGTTCCGCGGCCTGCCTCGCCGCCGACATGTCCATCGGCGCCGTGGGCACCGATACCGGTGGCTCAGTCCGTATGCCCGCCGCCTACTGCGGCATCGTCGGCCTCAAAGCAACCTACGGTCTCGTTTCCATCGGCGGCATCATCCCGCGCACGTACTCGCTCGATCACTGCGGCCCCATGACCAAGACTGCCGAAGATTGCGCCATACTTCTCACCGGCATGGTCGGCTACGACAAGTACGACGTGCAAAGCCTGGATCACCCTGCCGAAGACTACGTTGCTGCTCTCCGCCAGCCTGTCAATAATCTCCGCATCGGCGTCCCGCGCGCTCCGTTTTACGACTTCCTTGATCCGGAAATCGCCAAAGCTGTCGAAGACGCCATCGGCGTCATCGGCAAGCTCACGAAGGGCACAAAGGACATGCACCTTCCGGGCGCACTCAAATACTCGCGCTCTTATTTCGATGGCGAAATCGAAGCTTTCCACTGGGATTGGTACCAGCGCAAAGCCGGCAGCTATTCGCTGAACCAGCGCCGCGCCATCGAAGCCGCTCACAAGCGCCTCAATGACGTGCAGAGCGAAACCTGCTCCAACCGCGTCGTCGATTACATCAACGCCCAATGGGAGTTGCAGCGCATCCGCAAGCTGATCGACGATTCTTTCGCCAATCACGACCTTGTCGTGCTGCCCACCATGCGAGTCGGCCCGTCCACGATTCAGGAAGCACTTGATCGCGAAGAGAACACCGGTTCCGGCACCGAGCCTTCGGAAACCTCGAACTGCGTCCCGTTCAACACCTTTGGCATTCCCGCCGTTTCCCTGCCCTGCGGTTTCTCCAAAGCCGGGCTTCCCATTGGGCTGATGATCGCCGGACCGCGCTTCTCGGAAGGACGCGTGCTGGCTCTGGCAAATGCTTACGAAAAAGCCACCGAATGGCACAAGCGCCGCCCAAAGCTTTCCGCCGACATGCCGGTACCAAAATACAAACGCAAGGAAGGTCAGTCAGGCGATTGATGCGCGCGGCAATTACTATTTTCCTGCTTGCGTCCGCGCTGGCTGGGCAGGACATCTACGTCTCGCCAACCGGCAGCGATACAGCGGCCGGAACCCTTGCCGCGCCCTTCGCGACGGTGCAGCGCGCCCAACTGGCCGTTCGGTCGTTATTGCCGGGGCGCGCCACTCCCATCACCGTCGCCTTACGCGGGGGAACCTACTATATGACCGCTCCCCTCGCGTTCACCGCCGCCGACTCGGGCGCGGCTTCAGCCCCCGTCATTTACCAGGCGTATCCCGGTGAGATCCCGGTTCTGAGCGGCGCGGTCCGCTTGAACAGCTTCACTGTTACCCTCCCCACTGCTACGCAAAACTTCGAACAGCTCTACATCAACGGACAGCGCCGCTATCGTCCGCGAACAACACGCAGCGGCTATCTGAATAACGCCGGCCCCGTCAGCATCACGACGATTCAGCCCGACCCCAACTGCCTGCGCCCAAATCCCGGCGGTTCCGGTAATCTCTGCGCCGACCGCTTCAAATTCAACCCTGGCGATCTGGCCGCGTCATATACCAACATCAATGACGTCGAAATCATTAACTTTGAAATCACCGGCGCTTCCCGGATGCGCCTGAAGTCGGTCGACACCACCAATAACATCGCATTCGTCACTGGACCCACGTTGCAGGATGCAACGCACGGCTGGATCTCGGGCCATCGCTACATCGTGGAAAACGCTAAAGAGTCGGTTTCGCAGCGCGGCGACTGGTATCTGGACCGTTCATCGTCCCCCTGGAACTTCACTTATCTTCCCCGCCCCGGCGAAGACCTGGCCACCGCTGTAATTGAGATCCCTCAACTCCCACAGATTTTGACCGCGTCGAATCTGGCGAACGTCACTTTCTCGGGCATCACTTTCGCGCACGACAACTGGACCATCCCCGCGGCCGGATATCAATCAACCGTCGGTGAGACCCAGGCGCCCGCCGCCATCAGCGTGTCGGGCGGCAACAACGTCATCTTCGATGGCTGCATCATCGCCCACACTTCCGCCTGGGGCATCGAAATTCTGGGCGGAACGAACAACCAGATCGTCAACAGCGTGCTGTTCGATCTGGGCGCTGGCGGCATTCGGCTCGGTAACTCCGCACAGGGTTCGACTGTGCAGAACAACGCCCTCACCGGCGGCGGCCGGTTTCTGCCTGGCGCGCCTGCAATATCGATCAACACCGCGCATCACAACACCATCGCCCATAACGACATCCAGGATTTTTACCACAGCGGCATCGAAGACAATTCGCACGACGACACCATCTCTTTCAATCACATCGGCCAGATCGGGCAATCCGTCACGAACGATATCGGCGGCGTTTGGCTGGCGAATGGGGCGCAGACGGGCAATCAGATCCTGAACAATCGCATCCACGATGTGACTCATGCTTTGCAGGATAGTGACGGCTTCGGAGGCTGGGGGATCGAAACCGATGGCGGGTCCAATCTTTCAATTCATAACAACCTGATATACCGCACTTCGGCAACGTCCTTCTTCAACAAGAGCGCTGTTAACAATACGATCTCGAATAACATCTTCACCTTCGCCGCAGCCGGCCTGTTGCAAAACGCCCGGCCGGCCATCGATGCGCAGTCGTTTCAGTTCACCGGTAACATCGGCTACTTCACCACCAACGTCCAGCGATCGACTCCCTCGGAGTGGTACTGCAACAATCCGGCCGGTGCTCTGGTCGCCTGCACTTCCCGGTTCTTCTTCGATTCGAACCAGTACTTCAATCCAACGAATGCGCCCTACCTGTTCTTCATCAATCCCGACCCGCTGCAAAGCAGCCGCGTCAATATT
>Ga0206965_10014_pt1 | contig 55133 bp, 45 predicted proteins | sample Alteio_BWOrgHeat_26_FD_152973 | JGI IMG/M metagenome (GOLD analysis project Ga0206965, IMG submission 152973) | Enriched cells from forest soil in Barre Woods Harvard Forest LTER site, Petersham, Massachusetts, United States -... | ecosystem: Environmental > Terrestrial > Soil > Temperate forest >...
TTCTGATGCTTGTCGAGTATTTCGTGCAGCGCTACGCCGCGCGGGCGGGCAAGAATATCCGGTCGATGGACAAGAAAACTCTGGACCTGTTGCAATCCTACGACTGGCCGGGCAATATCCGTGAGTTGCAGAACGTAATTGAGAGGTCTGTGATTCTGAGCGCCGGGGATGTTTTTTCGGTTGATGAATTGTGGCTTTCGAAAGGGACTTCTCGCCCAGTATCTCGGGCTGCATGGTTGCCGGTTTCGAATGTAGAGGCGCGAAGCGAGCGGGAAATCATCGAGGCAGCGCTCGCTGAGAGTAGAGGTCGAGTTTCCGGACCGTTGGGAGCAGCGGCGAAGCTTCGAATTCCATCATCCACGCTCGAGACCCGAATCAAGACCCTAAGAATCAACAAGCATCAATTCAAATTCGTCTAAGACACGACGAAACCCGACGGAAACCGGGCAATTTACGGTATTTGCGCGATTTGCGGAATCAGCGACGTCCCCTTTCCCTATTTCTCCGTTTATTTCATGAACTTGCGATGTGGCGCTTTGCTTGCAGTTCTCAAGTAGAACTCGCGACTTGCACGACGGAGTCATGGCGCAGGTGCAAGCGATGGGTTTCAGAATCAATCGGCTGGATGCCGGAAACGGCCTTATCTTGCCGCTCGTAAGTGGAAGGCTCAGCGGTGAACATGTGGATACCCTCGAGTGTGCTTCGACAGGAATCGGGTCTCAGTGGCAACACCGAAACATGGCGGCGACATCTTTGGCTGTCGCAGCCAACAATAGCGTCCGATGCGATGCTCCTATTCGGTGGAACATACCGCCGGGACATCACTCAGTCAGTCACACGAAACGCACAACAGCTTAATTAGCAGCTTGAAGAATCACTTTAGAAAAGGAAAGGGAAGGAAATTTATGTCTCAAAATAACGGTCACTCGAAGCGAAGCGAAAAAGGACTCCTGACACCGGATAACTGTGTCGTGGCGTTCATCGACCATCAACCCCAAATGCTGTTCGGAACCGCGAACTTCGACCGGCAGTCAATCATCAACAACACCGTCGCCCTTGCTAAGGCAACGCGCATCTTCGAAGTGCCGGTTGTGTTAACTACGGTCGAGACAAAGAGCTTCAGCGGGAACATGTGGCCGCAACTCAAGGCGGTCTTTCCGGAACAGAACCCCATCGAGCGTACCTCGATGAATTCGTGGGACGACAAGAACTTCGTCGCGGCGATCGAGAAAACCGGCAAAAAGAAGGTCGTCCTCACCGGTTTGTGGACCGAGACCTGTATCGCGCTGCCGACCGTTCAAATGATCCACGATGGCTACGAGATTTATGTCGCCGAGGATTGCTGCGGCGACGTCAGCCAGTTGGCGCACGACAACGCGATGCGGCGCGTCATCCAGGCTGGGGCAAAGCCAGTCACCGCTCTCTCCACGATGCTCGAATGGCAGCGCGACTGGGCGCAGCGCGACACTTACGACGCCGTCATGGACGTGGTGAAGGTCCACCTGGGTGCATACGGGATCGGAGTGGAATACGCCTACACCATGGTGCACGGTGCACAGCCGACCGTTTTTCCGGCGTATGAGGTCCCGCAACCTGCACTAGCCCACAAGTAGTCAAGGCACAGCCAATCCGAATTCGCAGGGAAAGAGAGAATGAGAAGTCCAAATATTGCGGACAAGGTGGTTGTGATTACCGGAGCCGGCGGCGGCATAGGTGAAAGCACTGCGCGCCTTCTCGCCGGAAGCGGCGCGAAAGTTGTGCTCGGAGATAAGCGAGCGGATCGCATCGACGCGCTCGTCAGGGACATCACCGCCAAGGGGGGCGCTGCCCTCGGTTTTCAGGCCGATGTCACCAGGCGCAGTGAGGTGGAAGCTTTAGTCCAGCGAGCAATCCACGACCACGGCCGAATCGACGTGATCGTTAACAATGCCGGGATCATGCCCATCGCGCCTATGGCTGCGCTCAAGGTCGAAGAATGGGACCGCATGATCGACGTAAACATCAGGGGCCTCCTGTTCGGGGTGGCCGCGGTGCTGCCGATCATGCAAAAGCAAAAACAGGGGCACATCATCAACATGTCTTCTGTCGCGGGCTTCAAGGTCTGGGCCCCCGGCGGGACCGTATACAGCGCGACTAAATTCGCTGTCCGCGCTATAACCGAGGGCCTGCGCATGGAGCACAAGGCCGACAATATTCGATGCACCGCAATCTCGCCTGGTGCGGTTGCTACCGAGCTTCCTGAAGGCAGTTCGGAGGAAGACACCAGAAAGAATTTGCGAGAGTTTTACAAAATAGCGATTCCACCCGAGTCAGTCGCTCGTGCGATCGCTTACGCCATCGAGCAACCAGCCGAGGTGGACGTCAACGAGATCGTCATCCGGCCGACAAAGCTGGATTTCTAGCAGACGAGTAAAAATCATGAGCAACCAAACCGCAGATCTCATTGTCTACAACGGAAAAATTGCTACACAGAACGAGCAGCGGTCGGTCGTCGAAGCCGCTGCCATTCGTGACGGCAGGTTTCTCGCCGTTGGAACCGATCGCGAGGTGATGGCGTGGCGTGGCGAGCAGACCCAGGTCATCAATCTAAACAAGCGGACCGCCATTCCAGGCCTGAATGATTCTCATACTCACCTGATTCGCGGCGGGCTCAACTACAATCTCGAACTTCGCTGGGATGGTGTGCCGTCGCTCGCGGACGGTTTGCGAATGTTGCGAGAGCAGGCCCGGAGAACCCCGTCTGGGCAATGGGTCCGGGTGGTGGGCGGCTGGTCTGAGTTTCAATTCGCCGAGCGGCGCATGCCGACGCTGGACGAGTTGAACAAAGCCGCGCCGGACACCCCCGTGTTTGTGCTTCATCTTTATGATCGAGCTCTGTTGAATCGCGCCGCCCTGCGGGCGGTCGGCTACAACAAAGAATCGCCGAATCCGCCCGCGGGCGAAATTGTTCGCGACGCGGCCGGCAATCCGACCGGGGCCCTCATCGCTCGGCCGAACGCGATGATCCTCTACGCGACGCTTGCCAAGGGGCCGAAGTTGCCGCCCGAATATCAAGTCAACTCAAGTCGTCATTTCATGCGTGAGCTGAATCGGTTCGGGATCACTAGCGTCATCGATGCAGGCGGGGGATTTCAAAACTATCCGGAAGACTATCAGATCGTCGAACAATTGCACCAACGTGGCGAGTTAACGGTCCGCATTGCCTACAATCTCTTCACGCAGAAACCCAAAGGTGAGTTGGCAGACTTCGAACGCTGGACTGGCATGGTAAAGCCCGGGCAGGGTGACCATTACCTTCGCCACAACGGCGCCGGCGAAATGCTGGTTTTCTCCGCCGCGGATTTTGAAGACTTCCTGGAACCGCGGCCGGACCTTCCGGGCTCAATGGAGCAGGACCTCAAACCAGTCGTCACTCTACTCGCTCAAAACAAATGGCCGTTTCGTCTCCATGCCACATATGACGAGTCCATCACTCGGGCTTTAGATGTATACGAAGCCGTGAACCGCGAAGTCCCGCTAATTGGATTGCACTGGTTCATCGACCACGCTGAGACGATTTCGCAACGGAATATCGATCGAATCGCGGCGCTGGGCGGCGGGATCGCGATTCAGCACCGCATGGCTTATCAGGGCGAGTATTTCCGCGATCGATATGGGGAGGCGGCGCTGCGGAGGACGCCACCGATTCGCGAAATGCTCCGTTCAGGATTGCCCGTCGGCGCTGGAACCGATGCCACCCGTGTGGCGAGCTACAACCCGTTCGTATCGCTATATTGGCTGACTACAGGAAAAACCGTCGGCGGTTTGTCCATGTATGACGAAGGAAATCGTATCGAGAGAATGGAGGCGCTGCGACTCTGGACTGTGGGCAGCAGTTGGTTCTCGACCGAAAATGGCGCCAAGGGCTCGATCGTTCCCGGACAACTCGCAGACCTGGCCGTGCTGTCGGCGGATTATTTCTCGATTCCCAATGAGGAGATAAAGCAGCTCGAATCGGTCCTGACCATCGTGGGCGGTAAGCCAGTCTATGCGGCTGAGGAGTTCGAGACGCTGGCTCCGGCGCCTCCGCCAGTTCTGCCGAACTGGTCTCCCGTAGCCCAATTTGGTGGATATGCGAAGCGCGCGCCATCCCCGGTGCATGCCTTCTCCCAGATGCGGGCAGCGACGAGGCCAACCCACGGCCATAAACATTCGGAATGTCCGAGCACTGGCGGTTTTGGCTGCCTCTGCTGGGCTTTCTAGCGATCCCAAAAGGAGACTTATGCGCATCACCAGAATCGTCGCACCACTTGTTGTTTCGCTCGGTTTAGTCTACGCCGCGGCCGCTGGTCAGGACGTCGCGGTGAGTCCGCAGTACGATACGACTCACGTCTACGTCGCGCCTGAAGAATTCGACCGATTCGTCGCGAGCCTGATTGCGACTTTCGGCGGCACAACGACGAAGCAAGGCGTCTTCACGGTGACACCGACCTCGAGCAGCACCATGTCGCAACTGGTTCTGACTCCGGTCGGCTCGATATCGGTGTTCGGATTCAAGACTCCGATCCCGTATCCATTCGGCATGGAACGCACGGGATATCTCGTGACCGACCTCGACGGCGCGACGCAAGCCGCGCGCGCGGCAGGCGCCGATGTCCTGGTCAGTCCGTTCGACGATCCGATCGGACGCGACGCGATCGTTCAGTGGCCTGGCGGTGTAAACATGCAACTGTACTGGCATACAACTCCGCCGTCTTATCCTGGACTCAAGACAATCCCGGAGAATCGCGTCTACGTTTCGGCCGACAGGGTCGCCGCGTTCCTGCGCAGCTTCGTCACTTTCTCCCACGGTAAAGTGATCTCCGACCTTCCCCACGCGCCCGGCATCGAGATTGGGCGGTTGTCGGACACGTACCGGCGGATTCGAATCCAATCGAAGTTCGGCCTCTTGACCGTGCACGTCACTGACGGTCACCTCCCGTTCCCGTATGGACATGAGTTCACCGGCTACGAAGTCGCAGATCTGACCGAAACGCTGTCAAAAGCCAGGGCGGCGGGAGCCACGATACTCGCCGGACCATATGCGGCCGATCACCGCAACGCGGCTATGGTGCAGTTCCCAGGCGGCTATATCGCAGAAATTCACGACACGCAGCGGTAGATGTTATGCGAATCGCCTTTGACGGCGCAAGGAAAGCGTGGCTGGCTGTATGGTTGGGGGCCGCATCTTCCGTGCACGCGCAATCCATCCCTGCCTACAGCCTGCTGCGCGAAAACGAAGATTGGAGTGTCCTCAGGGACCAGAGTGTTCGCCGGAGTTTATCCGATCATGACATCTGGGATCCGCTGAAGTACATACGTCTCGGCTCTGACGACTGGTATCTGACTATCGGAGGCGAAGTCAGGGAGGTCTTCGAACAAGTCGGCAACGATAACTGGGGCAAGCAACCATATACGAACACTTTTTTCCTCGAGCGTTACATGTTGCACAGTGATTGGCATTTCGGTCCACATTTCCGCGCGTTCGTGCAGTTGAAAAGCGGTCTGGAGTCTTTTCGGGCCGGTGGACCAAGGCCGATCGACGAAAAGAAACTCGACTTCCAGGCTGCGTTCTTCGAGGCCCGCACTTCGGGCAAAAACTGGATAGCCCTCCGCGCAGGCAGGCAGGAGCTGAACTATGGATCGGGCAGACTCATCTCCGTCCGTGAGGGACCGAATGTCCGGCAAAGTTTCGACGGTGTCAAAGCCATGAGCAGGATCGGCTCGTGGAATGTCGACGCTTTCGCCGCTCGACCGGACCTGGACAAACCTGGCTTCTTCGATAACTCGCCGGATCATCGAACTGCGTTCTGGGGCGTCTATGCAAGTCGCCCCAGCAGTGGCCGTTTTTCGATCGACGCCTACTATGCGGGCCTTGATCGAAAGGTGGCGACATATAACCGCGGGACGGGGCAAGAACTGCGGCACAGCGTCGCCGCGAGACTCTGGCGTCCCGTCCATACCAGGGAACGCGGCTGGGATCTCGATTATGAGGGCGTCTGGCAATTCGGCACCTTTGGGACAGGAGACATTCGCGCGTGGACGTTCGCATCAGACACCGGATACAGCCTGCCCAATCTCCCGTTCAAACCGCGGCTGAGCGTGAAGAGCGACATCTCAAGCGGTGACGACCCTCGCGGCCACCCTGGCCAAACCAGCCTCGGAACGTTTAATGCTCTGTTTCCGATTGGCAACTATTTTGGGGTGCTGGCCGACACGGGGCCCGGACCGCAGAATTTCATTGACGTGCACCCGCGGCTTCAGATCCAGCCTGTACGCCGTGTATCGGTTTCGGCGGATCTGGTCGCCCAGTGGAGGCAGAACCTCAACGACGGAGTTTACGCGGTTCCTGGTTTTTTGCTCGTCCCGGCCAACGGCAGCAGAGCTCGCTTCGTCGGCTATCGACCCGGGGTGGAAGTTCGCTGGCAAATTGATCGTCACGCTTACCTTCAGGCGGATTACGGTGTTTTTTACGCCGGTCAGTTCCTGAAAGAGGCATCGCCGGGGCGAAACATTAACTACCTGGCCTTTTGGGCCGGATACAAATTTTGAGGTTTTGTGATGGAACGGCTTTCCCGATACGGAATTATGATCGCCCGCGTTATGATCTCAATGGTCTTCCTGCTGAATGCTCTCGGCGTTATTGACCAAACGGAGGCTGCGCGTGAGCTGGCGGCGCGTGGTGCGCCGTCCAGCCTGGTTCCGTTCCTTATGCTGGTGGGCCGCAGCGTTGAGCTCATCGGAGGGCTCGCGCTGGCTTTCGGCATATTCCAGAAGGTGGCGGCCCTCGCTCTAATCGCGTTCCTGGTAGCGGCGACGTTCGTCGGGCATGCATTCTGGCTTGCTGCGGCAGGTACTCCAGTCTTCGTGGGACAGCTCATTAACTTTTTGAAAAACCTCGCGATGATGGGCGGTCTGTTGTTTGTCGCATCTACGCACAATCAACCCGCGTTGATCCGCAGCATCTACGTGAGAAAGGCCTCTGGCAGCCGGGATGAGATTGCTTCGCATTCTGAGAGTCGGGTATGACCGCCACAGGACCATCGCGATCCGTTGAGCTGGCGCGGCACAGTACGATTGAGCTGATTCTCACCTCCATTCTGCTTTTCGGAGTAACGACGATTGTGAGATTTATCGTGGGCCCTTCCGCAATTTCACGGGCATTCCCTCAGATCCAGGTCGAACTACTAATCGTCGGAGCGGGCGTCGCAGTTCTGCTGACCGGACTGATCAAGAGTCCCCTCGGCAAAATCAGTGGCGGGCACACGAATCCTGCGATATCGTTTGCCATGTGGCGATTTGGTGTGTTCCCTGCAGCCGGAATACTCCCTTATGCTTGCGCGCAACTGCTCGGCTCAGTATTCGGCGTGGTTGCCGCCCGCGAGATTTGGGGAAGGCCCGTGGAACAGCCGCCTGTGTTGTACGCCCTCATTCAGCCCGCTCCCGGCTGGTCAGTGGCACCGCTGTTTCTTGCCGAAGCCGCCGGCATGGGTGTTATTGTCTTCACGGTCGGATACTTCCTGTCTGTCCCGCGGCTCGCTCCCTTCGTGCCCTGGCTCGTTGGGATTTTGGTTGGGCTCGGCATTGCGATGCTCGGCACGCAACCGGGCGGCAGCCTAAACCCCGCACGTCAGTTCGGGCCCGCTATGGTCTCTGGACACACGGACAAGCTTTGGGTGTTTCTGTTGGCGCCGATGGTGGGAGCCGAAGTAGCAGCAAGCCTGCTCAAAGCTCTTCAACGGCGTCGCCAGGTGCTCACGCACCGACTATGTGGCACTGAAGTCAGCGGGGAGCCATTGGAAGAACGGCGGATGGCGTCCGCGAGAGTTTAGAAAGAGGTTCTCCCCTCAAGCTTCTCGATATCGCGCGGGCGCCTCCTTGTATCGAGGTAATGGAGTGTTACAAGCCGCCGATTCACCTGGTGGCCGGACGCCTCAAAATGCGAGTGCGACCGTTGAATGCGTATGACTCGAAGAGTCGTTCCGTTCAGATCATGCGTGAAGGTGGCAAACATGCGGACAGGTTCCGGGTCCCGATCAGCGGGTACCGCAACATAAATCTCCGTCGCGCCAATATCGATTCTGGCGGAGTCGTCCGGGTTCAAAACAGACAGAGCGACCTTCTTATTTTTGTTTACTCGTTTGCGTGGCATATCTTCCTGGATCAATGAATTTGCCGGGGGCCGGGTCCGGATCGTGAACGAAAGGCATTCTCTCAATCGGGATCGCTTCGCTTGCCTTTTGGCGGACTCGCGTCACCACTGTTTTGATCACGCAAACCCGGGGCCACACTGGACGAACGGGCTCAAAATGAGCACCACTGCATACTCGGCCTACAGCCACGGGGCCCCGGCGTCCCATTATGGTGCTGAGTTCCTTCCGCGTTTTGCACATGAATAATATGCCCCACACTGGAGAGCAACTCGCTAAGGGTTAGGCGGTGCGACTCATCGCGGGCGATGAGCAGGGCGCTTCGGTGCCCTTCGCTTTTCCCCTCAGAAACATCGGACCGATAGATCGCCCATGCCTTGAAAACTCAAGACCCAGTTCCCAGCCGGCCGAATGTGTTACCTATGTCTCAGGAACTAACTGTTACCTATGTGTCCGGTCCGGACAAATTCTAAAATGGTGCGGAGAGGGGGACTTGAACCCCCACGAGATTGCTCCCGCTAGCACCTCAAGCTGATCCGAGGCGGTCCGGGGCGGCCCGGAGTACCAAATAAAGTCCAAAATCGGAAGTACGGGGCCCGGGTTGAAGTGTGGATCGGGCGGACTGAACCTGCTTGCGGTCTTGGAAGATTGAGTCAGCTTTTGCCCTGGCGTGACGGCAAGCGGAGACAAGCCGATAATCGCTTAATGCCGACTCTCACCGCATCGACCATCATTTTCCAGCTCGCCGTCGAGTGAACGCGATTTTACCTGCCCTGATCTCCGATTTCGAGGCTGTACGCGACCAGGTCGCCGAGTTGTTCATGCGCCAGATAAGGGAGCATGACCCCGACTTCAATGTGAAGGAATGCGATCGGCAGGCTGCAGCGCCGTGCGAATTTCGCAGGCGCGGTATGCAAGCTGAACGGTGGTTCTACTTCGTGTCGAACAACGTCTGGACTCTCTTCTTCGCCCCTCGACGGGAATTGATACGCGAGATGATATAACCCACGACCAGGAGCCCGACTATCGCCGAAACCGGGTATAACATTTGAAGCCTCCTTTCCGCAGCCGGGCTGGCGAGCCCGGTGCCTGCAATTTGCTTTTGGTTCTGCTTTCTGGACAGGCACGAAGCTCACCAAACTGCTGATCTCTCTTTTTCCGCGTCGTCGTTCAATTCGCTGGCTATCTCTGGTCAATTGATCTCTTTTTTATCGTTCGGGGAATGATCTGAGCGCCACTCTTTCGGCACCTGACGGGCAGATGCCGGCCAACAGGCAGCGGAACATCCGTATTGGCTTTTCCTTTGGAATCTGAACCCACGAACACCGCGGATCGGATCTGCGCGTTTCGCGGTGTGTTGTCGAGGCGATTGGAGTGTGTTTGCGAACTGCTCCTGCAGGTCAGGCCAAAAAGGTGAGCCGCTAAGCATCGATCTGCCGTAGGCGCCAGGAACTGGGCAGATTCCGGATTTCCAGGGATCCGGCTGGATTAGCCTGCGGTACGGGAAACCCGAATTCCGAGCCTCTGCATGTGCGCCTGAAGGGTCGAGCGCTTCAGGCCCAACAACGCAGCGGCACCACGGGGACCCGCCACCACCCAGTCGGCTCGCTTAAGAGCAGCCAATATCTGCTTTCGCTCCGTGTCTTCGAGCACCCCGCGCATTCTCCCGGCTTCCGTGGCCGCGATCCCGCCATTCGAGTCCGACGCCGGCGGAACTCGCGTCCGCAGGTCGTCCAGCGAAACCTTCAGCACCGGCCCGGGCGACAATATTACCGCGCGCTCGATGACGTTTTGCAGTTCCCGAATATTACCGGGCCAGTCATAACGGGCCAGCGCATTCATTGTTTCCGAGGGAATCGTTTCGACGCTCCGGCTCATGCGGCGGCTGAATTGCTCAACGAAGTGACGAACGAGCAAAGGGATGTCCTCGCGTCGCTCCCGTAACGGGGGCACTCTGACAGGGAAAACATTGATTCTGTAATAAAGGTCGGCGCGAAACTTCTGATCCTGGACCATAACATCCAAATCGCGATTCGTTGCGGCAATCAGGCGGGCATCGGTACGAAGCGTTCGTGTGCTGCCCAGGCGCTCGAATTCCCGTTCCTGAAGGACCCGAAGCAGCTTTGGCTGCACCTCGAGAGGGACTTCGCCGATTTCGTCGAGAAATACGGTGCCGTGGTTGGCTAACTCGAATCTGCCGACGCGTTGCGTGATCGCACCAGTGAATGCTCCCCTTTCGTGTCCGAACAACTCGCTCTCCAGCAGGCCTGTCGGAATGGCCGCACAGTTCAGCTTGACAAAGGCGTTCGATTTGCGAGAGCTCAAATTGTGAATCGCGCGGGCAATGAGCTCCTTACCGGTTCCCGTCTCCCCATAGATAATGACGGCGGAGTCGAGGGGAGCAACGGTTTCGACTTGCGCGAGCAGACGGAGCAGAACATCACTGTGGCCCACGATCTCTTCGAATTTCAACTCGGTTCGGATCTCATCCTGAAAATAGACCACCTCCTGAGCGAGCTTATCCTTCAGGCTCGCAATCTCTCCGAAAGCGAGCGCGTTCTCGATTGCAAGTGCGATCTGATTCGCGGCCTGACCAAGAAAGGTAACGTCCGCTTCGTCAAACGCGCCCTCCCTGGTGCTGCAGAGACTGAGAACGCCAAGGATCCTGTTCCGACTTATGAGAGGGAGGTGACAAAGGGAATTGGCGCCCTCTGTGATGGCCACTTGACTCGAGTTGATTTCCGCTTTCGTAGCAATGACAGCTTGCCCTGTCAGGAAAACGCTCTCTACACCCGCCCCGGTGTCGGCTGTTATTGTGAAGCCTTCGCGGATCCCGCTCTTACTCCCCGGAAAATCAACTGCAAAAAGACTTAACTGGCCGGTCTCCGGATTCGGGAGGACGACGCCGGCGGCGTCGCACTGCATCACGCGACGGATGCCCGCAGAGACCTCCCGAAGTAATTCCCGCAGATGCAGCTTTGAGACAACGCTGTTTGTCAGTTCAAGAAGGAGTTTCGATCGCTGGAAGTTGAGAGCGTAATCCATTGCCAGGGCGATCTGACCCGCGACCAGTGATAAAAACTCTACCTCGTCAGGAGGATAGGCGTCTGCGATCTGACTCGAAAAAACCAGGCTGCCGAGTTGCCGATGAGCAGTGCTCAACGGAACCGCACATAATGATCGGAGTCCCAGTATCCGGAGCCTTTCGATGGTCGTGCGAAAACGGGTTTCTGCCTCATTAACCTGAATCACTACGGGTTGCTGGGTCCGATAGACGAACCATCCTACAGTTTCTTCTTTCGGAATCTCTGAGAGCCGGCTGAGCGCCGAATCGATCGCCGCGGATAAGTGCCAATGGACCTTCTTGCCCGTATGGTCGCATTGGGAGAGGGCGTCGAATGGAACTACGTCCTGTAGTTCCATGGGGAGGACCTGAAACAGGTCTTCCAGATCGTGCTGAGATCGAATCGCGTCAGCCAGACGGATCAATGATTCGTATCGTCGAGCAAGGGACTGCTTCGCACACCCCTCTTCCAGCCTCTCCGCCGCCACGAGCATGGTCGCCACAGGAAATTATCCCACCGCCACACAAGTTAGATGGAGACGCTACGTGCCCGGATTCGGTCGATTTTTGCCGAGACCGTTCGGGATTCACGATCACGTGCTGCCCGATTGCTGGCACTGTACCCGGAATCGGGTAAGTGTATGCGCACCCGGAGTGCCTGCTGAGCACTAAATTCGTTGGTCATCAACTGATTACACGATTTCAAGACCTGGCCACGCTCGTGCGATTGCCAGGTGCGAATGCCGGGAACCGAATGTTGAGAATCACAGTTCAGGAGGACCGCACGGTGTGGCGCCTGCATCTCTGCGGAAGACTCGAGAGTGCTTGGGTCGGCGAGACCGAAAACATCTGGCATTCAGAGCAGCCTTGCGGCAAACAAGTAGAGATCGACATTAGGGACGTTACGGGCGTCGATGAAGCGGGGCGGTGTCTGTTACGTGCGATGAGCGAGGCAGGAGCCCACCTGATCGCAAAGGGAGTGGCGATGGAGGCTCTTGTCCAGGAGATTACCAGCAAGCGGCCTCACCGGAGCCGGCGGCCATAAAAGGTTTATTTCAGCGAGCAGGTGACCATACGGGAGGCACTTTGAACATTCCATTCAGAAGGAAATTTGAGATTTGGCCGGTAGTGGTTTTGATCCCTGCCGTCCTGATCACGGCGAGTTGCACAAAGTCAACCGCGGCCGCCGGCGTGCAACGGCCGCCGGACGTCGAAGTAGTCGCGGTTCAACAGAAGGACGTTCCCGTTTACCGCGAGTGGATTGGCACGGTGGATGGGATGGTGAACGCGGCCATCAGAGCCCAGGTTTCGGGATATCTGCTCACACAAAACTACTCCGAAGGCTCGTTTGTGAGAAAAGGGCAATCATTATTTGAGATCGACGCGCGGCCATTTCAGGCGGCTCTCGACCAGGCTCAGGGACAGCTTGCCCAGGCAAGGGGACAGCTTGCTCAGGCCAGGGCCCAGTTGGCGCAGGCGCAGGCCCAACTTGCGCAATCGGCGGCGAATCAGGGTAGAACGCAAATGGATGTAGAGCGCTACACCCCGCTCGCAAAACAGCAGGCGATCACGCAGCAGGACTTCGACAACGCGGTGCAGAACAACACGGCCGCGATAGCCCAGGTCGAAGCCTCGAAAGCCGCCGTCGAGACGGCCCGGGCGCAGATTGAGGCCAGCAACGCAGCGGTGGAATCAGCTCAGGCCGCGGTCGATGCGGCCAGAGTAAATACCAGTTTCACTCATTTGGCCTCGCCTATTGATGGAATTGCCGGGGTGGCTCAGGTGCAGGTGGGAAATCTGGTCAACCCCGGCAGCGGGGTGATTACCACGGTTTCAACGCTCGATCCGATTAAGGCGAACTTCACTGTCGGCGAACAGGAATATCTGACGCTGACCCGGGGCGGCGTAAGCGACCTGGCGAAACTCGAGCTCGAGCTGATTCTTGCCGACGGAAACACCTGGCCGCATAAAGGAAAGTTCTCCTTCGTGGATCGCCAGGTGAGCCCCAGTACCGGTGCGATCCAGTTGACCGGGCTCTTCCCGAATCCAGGGAACAGGCTGCGGCCGGGTCAGTATGGCAGAGTCCGCGCAGCCATCGGGACACGCACAGCCGCGCTGCTGATTCCGCAACGGGCGGTCGCGGAGCTCCAGGGCGCGTATCAGGTGGCCGTGGTAGACGACAAGAACACGGTGAGCATCGAGCAGGTCAAGGTCGGCGAGCAAATTGGAACTATGTGGGTAATCAGCGGCGGACTAAAGCCGGGTCAGCGCGTAATCGCCGAGGGTGTGCAGAACGCCCGTCCAGGAATGCAAGTCACCCCAAAGGCGTTCCTGGACACGGTCGAAAGCAAAGGAGCGAACTGAGATGTCTAAGTTCTTTATCAACCGGCCAATTGTAGCGATTGTGATCTCAATTCTGACCGTGATCGTGGGAGCCGTCACCATCGCAGCCCTTCCGATAGCCCAGTTCCCGAACATCGTTCCGCCTGAGATTCAGCTTCAGGCCAACTATGTCGGCGCTGACGCGCAGGCGCTGGAACAGTCGGTCGCTACGCCGATCGAACAGCAAATCAACGGCGTGGACAACATGAACTACATGTATTCCTTAAACGCCACGGGGAACTCGCAGACCACGCTCGTTGTGAACTTCGATGTCAAGTCGGACCCGAATACGGATCTTATTCTGACCCAATCGCGCGAGAACCTGGCCGCCGGTCAGCTTCCGCCCGACGTTAACAGTTACGGGGTAACCATCAAAAAGTCACCGACCGCTCCGCTGATGTTGGTCTCATTGTTCTCGCCACAAGGAACTCGTGACGCGCAATTCATGGCCAACTATGCCTATATAAACCTCAACGATCCCATCGGACGTTCGTACGGCGTTGGCCAGTCGACGGTTTTCGGCGCCGGCCAATATGCCATGAGGCTTTGGGTGAAGCCCGATCAGCTGGCAAAGCTCGGCATCACGGTCACGGATATCGTCAACGCCGTCCAGGCGCAGAACACGGTAAATCCCGCCGGCCAGGTTGGAGGTGAGCCCGCTCTCAACAATCAGCAATTCACTTATTCCGTGCTCGCCCAGGGCCGGTTGACTTCTCCGGAACAATTCGGAAACGTCGTCGTCCGTGAATCTCCGAATGGCGGTATCGTTCGCGTGAGAGATGTCGCTCGCATCGAGCTGGGCGCTAACGATTACAGCATTGTCAGCCGTTTGAACGGTAAGAACGCCGCGATCATTGCCGTCTACCAGTTGCCCGGATCCAACGCGGTCCAGGCAGCGGCCGGTGTCCGGAAGCTGATGTCCCAAATGAAGCGGCGCTTCCCCACCGATATGGATTACGCCATATCGCTTGACACCACGGGGGCGGTCACTGAAGGCATGAAGGAGATCGTGGTGACCCTGGTAGTCGCCATCGTGCTGGTGATCCTGGTGGTCTACCTCTTCCTGCAGGACTGGCGCGCAACGCTGATTCCATTGCTCGCGGTACCTGTCTCACTGGTGGGAACGTTTGTCTTCTTCCCCGTGTTCGGCTTCTCAATCAACACGCTTTCGATGTTCGGACTGGTATTAGCCATCGGATTGGTGGTGGACGACGCCATCGTTGTCGTGGAGGGCGTGCAGCGCCACATCGAGGAGGGGCTTGCCCCGAAAGATGCCGCTCGAAAAGCAATGGAAGAGCTCTCGGGACCAGTCATCGGTATCGCGTTGGTTCTCTCGTCGGTGTTTGTGCCAACGGCCTTCATCCCGGGAATTACCGGAAGGCTCTATCAGCAGTTTGCGGTGACGATCGCGATCTCGGTGATCCTCTCGGCCTTTAACGCTCTTACCCTGAGTCCCGCCCTTGCCGGCTTGCTGCTGCGGCCTAAGAAGGAAAGCCGCGGGCTGCTCCGAAGGTTCTTCGACTGGTTCAATGGCATCTTCGAGCGCACAACGCACGGCTATGTCCGCCTGTCCGGAGTGCTGATTCGAAAGAGCGTCCTGGCGTTTGTGGCGCTGGTTGGTTTCGGGGCAGCGGGCCTTTTCTTCAGCACCCGCGTGCCGACCAGCTTCCTGCCCGATGAAGACCAGGGCTACGTCTACGTCAACATGCAGCTCCCGAATGCGGCTTCCCTGGAGCGAACGGCAGCGGCGTCGAGACAGGTTGAGGGGATCCTCGCGAGCACGCCCGGCGTCGAGTACGCGACAGCCATTACCGGCTTCAGTTTGCTCAGCTTTGTCCGGACCACTTACAACGCCTTCTATTTCGTCACTCTGAAGCCGTGGGGCGACCGCACGACCAGGGCAGAGCAGTTTCAGGAGATCAAGACGCGTCTGAACCGGCAACTGAGCAGCCTGCCGCAGGGAACGGCCTTCAGTTTCTCACCGCCCGCCATCCCAGGAGTCGGCACTTCCGGCGGATTCACGTTCGTGCTGGAAGACCGCGCCGGGCTCGACGTTCGGTTCCTGGCCGACAATCTGAACAAGTTCATGGCGGCCGCTCGCAAGCGCCCCGAAATTGGCGCGATCAGCACGACGTTTCTGCCAGGCGTGCCGCAGAAGTTCGTGGATGTCGACCGGGATAAAGTGCTGAAGCAAGGTGTGGCCGTCAGCGACGTTTACAGAACCATCCAGGCTTTCATGGGCGGGCTGTTCATCAACTACTTCAACGAATTCGGCCGCACATGGCAGGTTTACGTGGAGGCGGAGGCGCCCTACCGGTCGAATCTGGAAAACGTGGGGCAGTTCTACGTGCGCAACAGCGGCGGGGAAATGGCGCCGCTCGCAGCGCTTACAAAATTCGAGTCGCGTGATGGCCCCGAGTTCACAATGCGGTACAACGAGTACCGCTCCGCGCAGATCAACGGCAGTGCCGGTCCCGGTTACAGCTCAGACCAGGCGACGGCAGCACTGGAAGACGTCTTCAGACAAACCATGCCGGCTGAAATGGGGTTTGACTACATGGGCATGTCCTTCCAGGAGCAGAAGGCGCGCGAAGGCCTCTCGTCTTCGGTTATCTTCGGGTTCTCTCTGCTGTTCGTGTTTCTGATTCTGGCGGCGCTCTACGAGAGCTGGTCGCTGCCTTTCAGTGTGCTCCTGAGCACGCCGGTCGCAGTGTTCGGCGCCTTCGGGGTTTTGTGGCTGCGCCGCGTCCTGCTCGCAGCCTTTCTGCCTGCTTACATGGTTCAAATCGAAAACGATGTCTACTCGCAGATTGGCCTGGTGATGCTTATCGGCCTCGCGGCCAAGAACGCGATTCTGATCGTCGAGTTCGCGAAAGAAAAGTATGAGCACGGAATGAGCCTCGTCGATGCCGCGCTTGAAGGGGCGCGGCTCCGCCTGCGGCCGATCCTGATGACGTCGTTCGCATTCATTCTCGGATGCGTTCCTCTGTGGACGGCATCGGGGGCCGGATCGGTGGCGCGTCAGATCATGGGGACCACTGTTATCGGCGGCATGCTGGCGGCGAGCGCACTCGGCATCTTCTTTATACCGGCATGTTTCTATCTGGTCGAGAAGGTCTCGGGCGTCGGCCGCGCGCACGGGAATGCGCCTGAAATGCTTCCTTCACCTGGGCAGGGAGATTGAAATGAAACTCCGAGCGACAGCTGTGATTGCCGCTGTTTGGATGACTGGTTGTACTGTCGGACCGAATTATCAGCGCCCGGCGGTGCAGATACCGCAGAATTTCCGCGCTCCGGACCCGCTTCCCGCGCCGCAGGCAACGTCGCTGGCGGATCTCAAGTGGTGGGAAGTCTTCAGGGATGAAAAACTCCAGGGCCTGATTCGGGCCGCGCTCGCCGCCAACTACGATCTGCGAGACGCTGTGGCTCGTGTGGAGGAGGCTCGTGCCAGCCTCGGCGTGACGCGCTCGAACCAATTCCCCCAACTTGACGCAGGCGGGAATATCCAGTTCAACCGCCTCTCGAGGGATGGCTCATTTCAGCTGCCGAACTCGCTGGTCCCCTCCCAAAACCGGAATTGGGGTGAGGCCACACTGAATCTGCTTTCGTTCGAGGTGGACATCTGGGGGCGGCTTCGGCGCGCAACCGAGGCGGCTCGCGCGAATCTGTTGAGCGCGGACGAGTACCGCAAAGCGGTGATTGTCACCCTGGTGAGCGACGTCGCCACCGCTTACCTGCATTTGCGCGAACTGGACTATGAGCTGGAGATTTCCAGGGGCACGCTCGCCACCCGGCGGGATTCGCTGAATCTCACGATCAGCCGTCAAACCGGCGGCGTTGCCACACTGCTCGATCTGCGCCAGGCTGAGCAACTTGTCGACACGGCTGAGCAGACAATCCCGGAACTTCAACAGCAGATCGAGCAGACCGAGAATCAAATTACTTTGCTGCTGGGGCAGAACCCTGGCGGAATCGCACGCGGCCAGGATTTCATGAAGCAGGAACTGCCACCGGACGTGCCCGCCGGATTGTCGTCTGCGTTGCTCGAGAGACGGCCCGACATACTGGCCGCGGAGCAGAACCTGGTCGCAGCCAACGCCAACATAGGTGTAGCCAGGGCCGAATATTTTCCGCGGATCAGCCTGAGCGGATTTCTGGGCGGTCAGAGCACGCAATTGTCGAGCCTGTTCAACGGGCCCCACAGCGCCTGGAGTTTCGTGCCGCAGGTTTCGCAGCCCATTTTTACCGCCGGCCGTTTGAAGTCGGGCGTGAAGCTGGCGGAAGCCGAACGTCAGTCGTCGCTCATTCAATATGAGAAGACCATTCAAACGGCCTTCACCGACGTTTCGAACGCGCTGATCGCTCATCAACGCGTGCGCGAAAGTCGCCTCAAACAGGAGGCTCTGGTTGCCACGCTTCAGGATCGAACGCGGCTGGCGTACGTGCGTTACAGAGGCGGCGTCGACACGCAGCTCAATGCGCTCGATGCCGATCGCGACCTGTTCCAGTCACAGCTTAGTCTCGCGGAGATTCGTCTCAACGAGCTGTTGAGCGTGGTTCAGCTTTACAAGGCACTTGGCGGAGGCTGGAATTGAGTCCATCAAACGGCTGATCGCCGGCGAATTCGGAATTGAACGCGTCTCCGCGTGAGAGACGCAGGAGATCGATATGTCTCGTCCACTTACAGAGTTCGAGGACAGCGCCCTCATCAGAATGGTATTGGCAGGTCGAACGGAATGCTTTACGGTCTTAACCATCCGTCACGTGCGCGCGCTGAGAAGGCGCATCGGATCAATTGTTCGGAACGCAACCGACGTGGAGGATCTCCTTCAGGAGGTTTTGACAAAAGCCTGGCTTCGTCTGTCGACGCTCCAGTCAAAGTCCGCCTTTCGAACGTGGATCACTCGGGTCGCCACTAATGAAGCCTTGCAGTCCTGGCGCCGGGACCGGAGCAGGCCGATCTGTCAGGCGTTTGGCGATTTCGACACTCTCGCTTCTGCCAGTGAATCGCCGCTTCAGGCTCTCATTCGTGGCGAAACAACCCGTATCGTTCGCAATGCAGTTCGAGAACTCCCCGGAAAATATGAGCAGGTCTTGAACCTGCGGGAGTTTGAAGAGCTCAGTATGAAGGAAATAGCGGAGTCCCTCCACTTGAGCATTCCGGCGGTGAAGTCACGGCTTTTTCGGGCGCGACGCCTACTCCAGACTGCACTCCAGAAGCGAGGAAATCCCGGAGCCGAAAAGTACGCGGCGCGACAGGTCGCCATCCGCACCCAAAGCCTCGGGAAAGATTTGAGGAACGGCGCGCCGGCATTCGAAATGCGCAGGTTGGCGGGTTGGGCAGTCGGCTCTGCCTCCCCCTCAGTTCAGTTCAACAGAGAATCTATTATCTTGAACGGTCGCTACGTCCCGTTGATCGTGTCCGGTCCGGACACTTTTGAAAATGGTGCGGAAGGGGGGACTTGAACCCCCATGCCCTTGCGGGCGCAGCCACCTCAAGGCTGTGCGTCTGCCAATTTCGCCACTTCCGCTCGTCGTCAACCATAGTCTTGAACCAACCAGCTCAAACTCCTACCTCAAGCTACACGACATACCCGGTCCGACGCATTTGCAGGGATTTACGCAGATATTCCCGATGCCGTCGAGTGCCATCGGGAATCTCGGTTGGCACAAACACGTCACAAAAGCACGAATGGGCGGCGGGAGTTGTCGGAGCCGAAGCATGACCCTTCCGACAAAGATCGACGTTGCAATTCGACTCTCGTTACCGGAATGTGCCGAGGGTGTCGAGCGGCTTCGCCCGGGCGGCGAGGTTCTGAAGCGGCACTTCCCGAACCTGGTTGTCTCGAAGCAGAAGTTGCGCCGTGCCGACACCATCGCCTGCGTCCGCCTGAAGCACGAGGAGGCGAAGCAGAATCTGGTGTTCGCCTCCCGCCCATTCGTATTGTGCGGACTGCCCGTAAAGCGTCCGCAGTCTGGACAACTCCTGCACGAACGGCTAAACGGAAATTTTCTTCTTCAGGTGACCGGGCACCCCCATCTTTCTGGCCACCCTCGCCATTCGTCAACAGAGCCGAGTGATCCGGTTTCGCAGCGCAGCCGAAATGCTGGACACGTTCGCATGCAACAGGGCGGAACGCAGTACCGGCGTCTGGTGGCGGCATTTCAGCGCATTTTCGAAGCAACGATTTTCTTCGGCACTGACAGCCAACGTGAGAAAGCGATGGTCGTACATCACGCAAGATTCAGCTTCATGAGCGAAGCCAGGATCTGGTATTCCAGGCACTCCGGCCAGGAAACCCTGCCCTGCGAATTCCAGAATGAGATCGTTCTCAGCGATGAGTTCTTCAAGGAGATCCTCGCCCATCCGATCCCTACCGATATGGAAGCAGCGAAGACTCTCTCTTGTTCACCGGCTGCTCTCGATCTGTTCACCTGGCTGTCCTACCGCTGCTTTGTGGCGAAAGGAAGGGAACGCGTACCCTTTTTCGGGGAGATCGGATTCGTAAGTCAGCTCGGCAGCGCGGATTACAGTCGTCCTCCGCGAACGGGGACAAAGCCAAGCTGGTACCTCGTCACAACCGAAGACAAGATGATCCCGCCTGACGCCCAGCGGGTCATGTCCAAACGCGCGGGCTCGACCGTTGTCGAGGTCAAAAGCAGCCACGCCGTGTACGTGTCGCATCCTCAGGTGGTCACTCATCTAATCGAACAGGCCGCAACGGGCGCCCTGGCGACGGCGAAGGAAAAACCGTAAAAGGTAAATTGGCCCCAAAGTAGACGAACGGCTAAAGGTCATTCGGGCAGGCGGAGGCTTCGTTCGGCCTTCCGGCAGACGCGAATCCTGCGGTTTTAGCCCGACCGCGGATTGAACTGGGTGCAGAGCGCGAAAGTCTTCTCCAGGTGTTCGATGAAGATCCGTACTTTGGTCGACAGCCGGCGGCTTGCAGGTCGAACCGCAAGGATTGGTACAGTCCGTTCGTACGGAGTCAGAAGACGTACAACAGTGCCTTCCCTGAGTTCTGCGGCGAAGAGCCATGCCGGCGCCTGGGCGATCCCCAGATGTTCAAGGACACCCATCCGCATCTGTTCAATATCGTTCGTGCGAAAGACTCCCGTGGGGATAACGCGCTTCGCGTCTCGTCCAGAACCAAAGCTCCATGGTTGTACGGAGCCTCTCTCAACAAACACGACAGATCGAAAACGCCTGAGTTCGTCCAGTGATCCCGGAGCGCCGTGCCGTGAAAGGTACTGAGGAGTGGCGACAAGAATGATCATCGTCTGCGCGAATCTTCGGGCAACCAGGGTGGAGTCTGGAAGCTCACCTGAGTGGATCGCCAGGTCGAAGCCGTCTTCGATTATGGTTGAGGGACCCTCCGACGCCGACATCTCAACTGCTAAGTCCGGGTAGGCGGCAAAAAATGCAGCCAGCTTTGACACCAAGTGGAGACGGGCGAACGTGGGAGGAACCGTCACGCGAATGAGACCTTTCGGTGCAGTTTGACCGCTGCCGATTCGTGAAGTCGCGTTCTCGAAATCGTCCAGAATGTGCAAAGCAGACTCGTAAAAATCGCGACCCGGTTCAGTTAGCGCAATCGACCGAGAGGTGCGGTGAATGAGTTCGGTACCGAGCTCATTCTCAAGGGCGGAGATCTGCTTGCTCACGGCAGGTTGACCGATTCCGCGTTCCTTTGCGACAGCGGAGAAGCTCCCTTTTTCAACTACGCGGACGAATATCTGCATCGCATCGAATTTGTCCACATGAACCTTCCTATTCTTCTACGGAATGGATGCCACGCCAGTAATAACGATTCTATGGCTTGTTCGGCCAATTAAGGGGCCGGGTATAACAAACGCTCCCTTCTCTCCATCGTGCATTCCTATCAGGAATAGCCGGTATTCCCAATTGGGCCAAATCTGTTTGCAGTGACGGCACATCAACATACCAGGCGGTTGAGATCGGCAAAGGGCTGAATCGCCCGGAAGAAAGAACAGGAGATCACATGTTGGCTTTAACGGAAAAAGTTGCACTTGTTACCGGCGGGTCGCGTGGCATCGGCGCGGCGATCGCCAAACGGTTGGCTAAAGATGGCGCAAGTGTGGCCATCACATACGCGAAGGACGCCAGCGCGGCGTCTGCAGTGGTCAAAGCTATTGAAGGCAATGGCGGAAAGGCTGTCGCGATTCAGGCAGAGGCCACCGACGCTGAAGCTGTCAAGGCTGCGGTCGAGAAGACCGTTGCGACCTTCGGCCGGCTCGATGTGCTGGTGAACAATGCAGGCACCGCGATTCCCAAGCCGTTCGAAGAGACCACGCTGGAGGAGATGGATCGCCTGATTGACATAAACGTCCGTGGCGTGTTCATCGCGACGCAGGCCGCGCTGAAGCACCTGAAAAGCGGCGGCCGCATCATCTCGATCGGTTCCGCCGTCGGCGAGCGTGTCGCGGCGCCCGGGCTTGTTCCCTACGCGGGCACGAAGGGAGCCGTGAAGATGTTCACTCAGGCTCTGGCTCGGGAGATTGGGAGCCGAGGCATCACGGTCAACAACGTCCAGCCGGGTCCGATCGACACGGATTTGAATCCCGCAGCAGGCGATTGGGCAGTGCCTCAGAAGGCCGCCACCCCGCTCGCCCGCTATGGGCGTGTTGACGAGATCGCCGCGATGGTGGCATTCGTCGCCGGCCCGGAGTCGTCCTACATTACCGGGTCAAACCTGACCGTGGATGGCGGAATGAATGCCTGACGGGAAGGGCTTCCAAATCAAATTAAGGAGGGAAAAGTGATGAGTTCACCCGTTGTCTTGATCACAGGGGCACTGACAGGCATCGGCCGCGCTGCCGCACTCGCCTTTGCGCAGGAAGGTGCACGCCTTGTTGTGTCGGGTCGTCGAGATAAGGAAGGACAGGAGTTAGCTGCCGAACTGCAAGGGCTCGGAGCGGAGGCCATTTTTGTTCATACCGACGTCCGCAACGAGAATGACGTGCGGGACTTGGTGGATCAGGCTATCGCACGCTTTGGTCATCTGGACGTGGCTGTCAATTGCGCCGGAACTGAGGGCAGGCGAGGCCCGGTGACGGAACAGACCGCAGAAACCTACGCTGCGACGTTCGACACAAACGTGCTGGGCACGTTGCTCAGCATGAAGTATGAGATGCGCGTGATGCTCAACCAGGGAAGCGGGAACATCGTTAACGTATCGTCAACCTACGGCCGTACCGGCGCTGCCGGCGCCTCTGTATACGCGGCGAGCAAGCACGCTGTTGAGGGCCTGACCAAGTCGGCTGCGCTCGAAGCCGCGGCCGCGGGGGTACGCATTAACATGGTTGCCCCGGGCCCCATTGATACGGGGATGCTGGATCGCTTCACCGGAACTCCCGACAAAAAAGCGGGTTTGGCCGCGACGGTACCACTCAATCGGGTAGGGCGGCCAGAAGAGATCGCCCAGACCATCGTATTTCTTGCGTCGGACAAGGCATCATATATCACGGGTGCGTCGTACCTCGTCGACGGCGGTAAGACGGCAAGATGATCTTTTTGGCAGAACGACGGTCTCAGACCGCGGTGGTCCGATTCGCCGCCGTTGAAGTCGCATTCAAGAGGAGGTCAAAACATGAACGAAAAGCGGGTCGAGCTTCCAGGTCCAGATCATCCGATTTCCATCGAACGCAACCTCGCTCGTGTCGTCGTGTCCGTCGCGGGCCGTGTGATAGCTGATACGCGCAGCGCGCTCACGCTCCGCGAAGCTACTTATCCGCCGGTTCAATACATTCCAGTCGAGGATGTTGATTTCTCCCAACTGGAACGGACGGATCACGTTACCTACTGCCCTTATAAGGGCGATTGCAATTACTATAGTGTCCACAGGAGGCAAGAAATCCGTGAATGCGGTGTGGTCATACGACAATCCGTTTCCTCCCGTTTCGCAGATTAAGGGACATGTTGCGTTCTATCCGGAGCGAGTAGATGAAGTCGCAGCGCGACCTGCGACCTGAAGAAAGACTTAGACACTGATCCAGAACGAGCGTGTGTTCGTAGACCTACTCAAACTTGATCCACTGGAATGAGCTTGATCGGGGTGGTCACTTTGCTGCCTTTGAAGAGCCCGACTTGTTCGTTCAGGAGTTGCGGACCGCCTTCACGTCGCTGAGGTAAGTTCAGTGACTGGTTTGCAGCGATCGCCCAGTCTGAGATCTGCGAGGAACACTCGATTACCCTCGCGATTGGCTTGATCGCCGCCTCGCAAAAAGGGTCAGTGAAAAGCGCGGGGGCGAAAGCATGCTTGCTGCCCTCCTTCTCTTGATTCGGAGAGGTTCGCCCGGAGAGGAACGGAGGGGCATTCGCCTGAGATGGCAAATGCCCCTCTTTGATAATTAGGTCTCTGGGCCGTCAGATTCGTCCGCACCGCGCCGCTCGGCGCGATCCAGCCTGAGGATCGATTCGAGACGACATTCGAAGACTTTGTGCTGCCTATACGCAAATGCCGTGGGAATCGAACTCGTCGGGGCCGCAAGAAACCGATGAGCCGGGTCAACCCGGACGTCGTGAAGTTGGCAGTTATTTGCCATTGAGAGGCCGGGCGTGCCTCGACCAGGCGAAGGAAGAATCTGGGACAGTGGGAAACGGCGGAGAAAGACAAGAGACTCTCAGAGCCCGTTTTGAAGGTAACTCTTGCGTATTAGTGTCAGCGTAGGGGGCTGTTATTCATAAGCGCACTTTGTACCGGGCGTTGCGAGCATGCGCTCGTAACATGTTTAATTTTGGTGCGGAAGGGGGGACTTGAACCCCCATGCCCTTGCGGGCGCAGCCACCTCAAGGCTGTGCGTCTGCCAATTTCGCCACTTCCGCAAACATGGGCGTCGTGTATATGACTACTTCTTCTGGGCCGGAGCCGCTGGGGTAGTTGCCGGCGCGGTTGGCACCGGGGCTGCCGACTTCGGTGCGCTGGCAGGCGCTCCGTGCCGTTGCAGCGTTGGGGTCGGGCTTGCACCCGAACCGCGGGTGGCCAGAATCGAGAGCGTGATCGACGTCAGCATGAAAACAATTGCCGACACCGTTGTCGCCTTCGATAACAGCGTCGCCGACCCGCGCGGTCCGAAAGCAGTCTGCGACCCCATGCCGCCAAAAGCCCCCGCCAAATCAGCAGCTTTGCCGCTTTGCAGCAGCACCACGATGATCAGGAACAGGCACACCACTACATGTACGAACGTCAGAAGATAAATCACAACGTCACCATTATAACAATGCCGTCTAATTAACGCCTCTCTAATTCTGAAGTTGCTGCAGAGCCCACTTCGCATGCTCTGCAACCAGAGGATCCCTGGAATCTGCGAGCTTTTCCAGCGGCCGGCGGAATTTCAAAAGGCCGGAATTCCCCATCGCCACCACGACATTGCGAAGAAAACCGGTGTACTTTGCGCGGCTTACCGGCGTGTTGCGGAAGAGCGCCCTGAAATTGGCTTCGTCGAGGGCTGCCATTCGTTCGAGTGGCGGCGCGAATTCACCGGCAGCGAAGGACAATTCATGAGTTTGCCGGGCCCGACGGTTCCACGGACAGACATCCTGACAGATGTCGCAGCCAAAGACATGCGGTCCAATGGCAGACCGATGTTCGACGGGAATCGATCCCCGTAGTTCGATTGTGAAATAAGAGATGCATAGCCTGGCATCCAACTCGAAGCCTCCTGCCGGCGCGGGAATGATAGCGGCTGTTGGGCAGGCGTCAATGCACCGGGAGCAGGTCCCGCAGCGGTCAGGGGGCGGCCGGTTTGCGGTTAGTTCCAGCGTTGTCAATAACTCGCCGAGAAAGAACCAGGAACCCTGCTGCTGGTTGATCAGGCAGGTATTTTTTCCGATCCAGCCAAGTCCAGCCTGACGGGCCAGAGACCGTTCCAGCAGAGGTGTGGTGTCGATACAAGCGCGCCATTGGAAGGCCTCGATCTCGATCAGCTTTTCGGCAAGTTTGGTAAGCTTTGCGCGGATGACGCCGTGATAGTCTTCGCCCCAGGCATAGCGCGAGATCCAGGCTCTCTCAGGATCGCTAAAGTCGGTGGAATAAGGCTCCGGCCCGTTATAAATCAGCCCAACTGCGATCACCGAACGAGCCCCAGGGAGCAAGCTTTCGATATTGCTGCGGACAGCCGCACGATGATCGGTCAGGTAGCGCATTTCGCCGGCAAGTCCGCGCTCCACCCAGCCCTGAAACCGGTCGAAATCCGGCGCGGGACCTGCCGCCGCAACACCGGCCAGATCGAACCCAACTTCTGCCGCTAAACTGCGCACAACATTGGAGCTTATGCGTTGCGTTCCCGTTTACCTGTGGGGCGCGACCGGTTCCACGGCGGCCATAAGTTTTTCCAATAAGTGCTTCTGATAGGGCTCGGCATCGGCGCGGGACAACACCGGCGCCGCAGAGTGCAGGTATTTTCGCGCTGCATCATAGTCGCCGCGCCGGTAGGCGATATCGGCTTCGGATAACTCGACGTTCGCGCCCCAGTCTTTCGACCCAGCCAACTGTGCCACAGCCATGACATCGATCCCTTCCAACAAACTCCCCGCTTCGGCCAGCTTTCCCATTTCGATCCAGCAACTGGCCAGCGTATGAGCAGTACCTCCGGTCAGTCCGGCGCGCGCGCCAAACGCCTTCGCTGAAGACTGCCAGGCCTCGTGAGCATTTCTTGCACCTTCGTCCAGCCGGCCCGCCCGGCACATCGCCAGCGCCGCATCCGATTGTGTCGAAATCGCGAAGAAGGAAAGCGGACCCTGCTTTTTCATTGCAAGCTCGTGAACCTTCAGGTCGTCCACAATTGCGGAGTCCCAAAGGCCAAGCGCGCCTTCCGATTCGGCACGCGTGGTCAACACTTGCATCGCCAACTCATGGTCCTCACCCAGCCGCTCCACATATTTCGGATAAATGGCCGTGGTCTCCGCTACCGCTTCTTTATGTCTCGATTGGATCATGAACGCCTGTGCGAGGTTCAACCGCACGCGAAGGACGTTGGGGCTGTCCGCGCCCTGCAGGCCGGTGAATTCATCGATCAACTCGCGGAACAGGCGCTCGGCGTTCGCTCCATCACCTAACCGTATGTTGGCAAAGGCCATGCGCTGTTTGAAAGTCAGCCGCTCGGATTCATCCAAAGAGGGGAGCGTCTTCGAAGCTGCATAAGCGGCTTCGAACTGGGCCGCCGCTTGTTTGGCATCGTTGCCAATCAACGCGATCATCCCCTTTGCCGAAGCCAGCCAGACCGGCAGTTCCGCAGGTGGCGCGCCGAGCTTAGGAATACCGGCCTCCGCATCCGCCAACAGCGCCCGAGCACGAGGCAACGAGTTCTCCTGATAAGAACGAGCCTCCATTGCGGCCTGCTGAAGATGGACGAGGGTCAACTGTCCGGCCAGCGGACTTCCCGCTGAGGCAAACAGCGCGCCCGCGCGCTCGTACTCAGGGCGGGCGTGGGGAAAATCGCTGCGATTGTCGAACGCCCGCGCGATTGCCTGGTGCAGCCTTCCGGCCACCTCCGGTTCCTGACTGAACTGCCGGTCGATATCGGGGGAAGCCACTTTCACCGCCTCCATCAGTGTCTCGCCTGATTTGCCGCTCTGAAACGGATCGCTGCGGCCCAGCAAGTCGTAGGTCAGAAACCGATTCATGGAGAGGGCGATGCCGGTCTGCCGATTCGCCCGGTTGCGCTCCTGAACGGTATCGCGATACAAAACCAGTACCGTTATCAGGCCCGCCACCAAGCCCAAAGCGACGGCGATGGCCCACGGCCGTTGCGCCCGCAGCCGAGCCAGCCGCTGTTCCGCCTGCTGCGCCCTGGACCGCTGTGCTTCCAGTTCGCTCCGCGCCGCGCGCCGCTCGTCCCTGGTCTCCAGCCGGTCCACCAGAACGGCAACTGTGCTCAATCTCCGGGCGGGATCGCCACAAGCCGCTTCGGCAATATCCTCACGGAGCAAAACATCGCTTACGTCGGCTTCCCACCCGGGCGCCAGGGGTTTTCGGAAGTCACCCACCACCAGCTGATATAGAATTACGCCCAAGGCGTAGACGTCGGCGAGAGCGGTCGGCGAATGCCCCTCCAGGACTTCCGGAGCGAGATAAAGAAGGGTCCCGGTGAGAGGGTTGGTTTCTGCGATTTCGCTCCGGGAGAAACCAAGATTGGTGATTCCGAGTTCGTTCAGCCGGGCCGGCTCGAGCAGCGCGCCACTGCCAAAATCGGCCACCCGCACCTGCCATCCGCTGCCATTTGGCGCCACCAGGATGTTAGCCGGTTTCAAATCCTTATGCAGCACGCCGATGCCGTGCGCGGCGACCACCGCTTTCGCCGCATCCACGAGTACGCGCATGCGGGTGGCGAAAGGAATCTGGCGCAGACCGCCCTGCGATTCGGCCCACTCGTTGAGATTTTGTCCGCCGTACTCGCTCTCCAGAAAATACGGAACGGTGTCAAAGTTCCATTCGAGCACCCGGACAAAGTCGGACCGATCGCCCAGCGACTCGCTCAAGAGGCGCGCGAGGGTAACCTCACGTTTCAGACCACCCAGGCGAATCCCATCGGAGGCGAACTTGAAGACTCTGTGTTCGCCGGTTTTCGAGTGCTCCGCGAGCCAGACTTCACTGGAAAGCGAGACGTCGAGCTTGCGGCGCAGCACCCACTGATCCCTGCCCGGAACCACATCGTCCACCCGGAAACCCAACTCCGGCAGGGGCGGCGCCGATATCCGCCGTGACTGCACGGGAGTTCCGATGCGGTACCCAACCCTTGGTACTGTTAGTACTACCGATTGCTCTTCGTCGCCGATCGCCCTGCGCAACTTGGACACGGCAGTTGCCAGTGAACCTTCCACCACTGCCACCCCGGGCCAAACCAAATCCAGCAATTCGTTCTTGGTCATGACTTCACCAGCGTGGAGCAATAACTGGTGGAGCACGTCCAGCGGCTTCGATTCGAGTTCGGCCAGATGCCCGTCAACCCACAACTGGCGGAGGGATTCATCGAATTCGCAATCGGCAAATCGCCATATGCGGCCTGAAGCGCTACGGTCTTCGGATTCTCTCTCGTTGACGTTCAAAGAGTTAACATCCTTTAGAATTCTTTAGAGCTTCGTAAGGACTTCAAGGGCGGCATCCGCGTAGCATCAGACCGGCTGATGTTAACGAGCGCCTTATATCTTAAACCTTTGCCCGCAGTTGTGGCAGCATTTTTGTGCTTGGCTGCTTTTGGGCAGACCTCTCCCGACGCGACCCAGTTCGAGATTGAAGGCATCCGTCTGGGCATGCCTCTTAAGGGCGCAATGGCGGCGCTGCGTGAGCACAACGCGAAGATTCGCCTGGCGCCGGAGAGTGTTCGGCCCATGGGTACTGCCACCCCTTACACGTATGGAATTAATGCCGTAGGTGAAGGCGAAGGATTTTACTTCGTGGTGACCATGCCACCCAATGCGGTGACGGTTACGAAGCTCACGTGGGTAGCGCATTTCACCGGCGACAGCATCCCGAAACAGGATGTGCTGGTCGCCAATCTGGCGCGCAAGTACGGCCGGATTTCCTGGGATACCGGTCCGGCCGCTCTTTCGATCGGCACACGCGATGTCTTCTGGATCGACGATGAACAGGGTAACCGAGTCTCACTGAAGCCCCCGCCGCGATGCCTGGGTCAAAGCACATATTTCATGAACGGGCTCAAGCCCGGAAGCCGGAATCAATGGGACCCTCTCAATGTTCGTCTGCCTCCGGTTGCGGCCCGCCTTCGCATTGAAGAAGGTTTTGTAAACCGCGAAGACCCGGTTGCCGACGAGTGCAGCAAATATTCGATGGTTCACGCCCGGCTGTTCCGCGCGCAGATGATGGGCGTCTCGGTGCCCAACCTTGTTGAGTATCTGGTATTGCTCGCGGCCAGCGGTCCGCTGGACCGCAAGGCCACCGAAGCTACCCACGAGCTATGGCGCAAGACCGCGCCACCGGCGCCGAAAGGCGCGAACACGAAAGGAAAGTAAGTATGAACTTCAAAACAAGGTCACATCGCCCGGGAATGCAAGCCGCCCGGCAAGGAGGAGAAAATCAATGATCAGTTTTCAACATCGTCTTCTAGCCGCGGTAGCACTCACCGCTTTTCTTGTCTTTCCCGCTTATTCGCAGACCGTAGGCACGGCTGCGGGCAACTCCACCTGGGGACGTGTGTACAACCCCGCCCTTGACTCGGCGGGCAATCTCTACGCCCCCGACCTCGACGATAACGTGGTCTACAAGATAGACAAATTCGGCACCACCACGGTGGTGGCCGGCACCAGCGGCAAGGCCGGGTATGGGGGCGACGGCAGCCTTGCCACCAGCGCTCTTCTGAATGCGCCCGCCGGGGTAGCGGTTGCGGCCGATGGCACGCTATACATCTGCGATTACAGCAACCAGCGGATTCGCAAAGTTGCTACCAACGGCATCATCACCACAATTGCGGGTACCGGCACGGCCGGCTTCAGCGGCGATGGCGGCCAGGCACTCGCTGCAAAGATCTATAATCCGTTCGGCATCGCGCTTGATCCCACTGGAGCCATTGTCTTCGTGGATTTCTTCAATCACCGCCTCCGTAAGATCACCTCCAATGGCGTCATCAATACAATCGCCGGCGGGGGCGTGGGCGGCGGCGATGGCGACCCGGCAACCTCAGTTGTGCTCGGTCCGGGTTATTTCACCTTTGCGGCCGATGGCAGCATTTATTTCACCGACGATTACGCCGCCGGGTACTCGAATAAACCGCTGCTCCGCAAAATCTCGCCGACCGGAGTGCTTTCCACCATCGCCGGCAACGGAACCAGAAACTATACCGGTGACGGCGGGCCCGCTATTGCCGCCGGATTGCCAGCGGTCAGTGGTGTGGCGCTGGATTCCAACGGCAATGTCTTTATCTCCGGCGGGAATCGCATTCGGAAAATCGCCCCCAACGGCATCATCACCACCTATGCCGGCACCGGTAACGGCGGCACCGCCAACGGGTCCGCTGCCACCGCCACATTTAATAACCCCAGTGGGATGGTAATCGATTCCAATAACAATATTTTTGTAGCCGACACCAACAACCGCCAGATCAGGAAGATTGTTCCCATCACACCGCCCAGCATCAGTTTCACCAATGCCGTAATCCCGGTTTGGAGTGGCGCCTCGCAGTTCGATTCAAACATGTACGTCACCATTTACGGATCTAACCTGTCCACCGTCACCCAGGATTGGGGCGCCTCATTCGTTAACGGGAAAGCACCCACGTCGCTCGGCGGGGTGAGTGTCACCGTCAACGGCATTCCTGCCTTTGTCCAGTACGTCAGTCCGGGGCAGGTAAACATAAATACGCCCGATGACTCCTCTACCGGTCCTGTGAACATCGTTCTCACCAATACGGTCGGTGTCAGCAACACGGGAACCGCCACGCGCTCAACGCTTTCGCCGACTCTGCTGTCCGTGCCCACGTTCGCCTCGGGCAACAAGACCTACGTGGTCGCCCAAACCGCGGATTTCAGTTCTTACATCGGGCCTCCCGGTTTGGTCCAGGGGGTCACGTTTAAGAATGCGAAGCCCGGCGATACCGTCATCATCTTTGCCACCGGGTGCGGCCCCACGAACCCGGCCACAGAGGCGGGTGTGTTGGCGGCGGCGAACTCACCACTGGCCAACTCGTTCCAGTTAAAGATTGGCGGCGTTCCCGCCCTGGTCCCGTTCGCGGGAATGCTCGCCGGTACGGTGGGCCTTTATCAGTTCAACGCCGTCATCCCGAACATTCCGCCCGGTGATCAGACCATCGAGTTGATTGTTGGTTCTACGCCCAACGCGCAGAATCTCGTCATTGGAATCGGTCAGTAGATGCCGATGGGGAGCGCGGATTCCGCTCCGCGCTCCCGCCGCCTGCCCCCAGTTTTCTCCACTTCCGCACCCCACCCGAATCGAACCCGACTTTTGCAGCTAAACCCAGGACAACACTGGGGTTTATGTGCTGTGCTACACTACCCGGAGTCTCCAAATCCGGATGGAGGTATACCGTTTAACCACCGTATGCCCCAACGGACCCCGTTAGGACGCAGCTTAATGGTTTTTCATGGAACGGGTCCAGTACCTTGTCCTAACGTGGTAGGGAGAAAGAAAGCTGGGAGAGTCTATATCGATGCATAAGCCCATTAAGTACGCTGAGAAGGCCGTAACGAGTACCGCGAACGTAGCGTGGAAGGTGTTCAATACGTTGAACTCCATTCGCCCGAACCCCGGTTTTACTCCGAAATGGTCCGATAAGCCGCTGCTTAAATCGTGGGAAAAGCAGAAGCCGCCACTGGGCTGGCCGCGCACTACGGATTCCCTGTGCCCCAAGTGCGTGCCCGACATGCGCAACAAGATTCTGAACGGCGAACTGCCGGTAGACGTGCTGCGCAACGACAAGATGGGCGAAATCAAAGCCCAGATCATCGAGCGGGACGGCAGCATCTATATGGTGAAGGATTGCCCGATCCACGGTCATTTTGAAGACCTGATGTCGATCGATCCGGCCTACTCAGAGCACCTCGAGCGGACCTTTCCCGGCCGCGATATCCGCGCCCACAACGATAAAGATCTCCACAACCACGGCTCCTCGACCGTGACGCATGGCCGCGGGTCGGTGCTGACGATCGATCTTACCAACCGCTGCAACATGATGTGCGATCCGTGCTTCATGGACGCCAACCAGGTGGGCTTCGTCCACGAACTCTCGTGGGAAGAAATCAAGACCATGCTGGATAACGCGGCGCAGATTAAGCCGCGGCGCCAGATGTCGGTGCAGTTCTCGGGCGGTGAGCCGACCTTGTCACCTTATTTCTGCGATGCCGTTTCTTATGCGCGCAAGGTTGGCTACAACAGCGTGCAGGCGGCCACCAACGGTATCGAATTCGCCAAGAATCCGGAGTTTGCGAAGAAGGCGGCTGAAGCCGGTCTTCGGTATGCATATCTGCAGTTCGACGGTGTAGGCAATGCAGCCAACTCACATCGCGCTGTCGGCAACCTGTTTGACGTGAAGTTGCGGGCGATTGAAAACCTGCATGCCGCGGGCGTCGAGATTGTTCCTGTCATCACCATCATTAACGGCGTGAACAATGAGCAGGTGGGCAAGGTCATCGAGTTCGCTCTGGCTAACCCGAAGAAAATTTCGTTCCTTTCGTTCCAGCCGGTGTCGTTCACTGGCCGCGACGAAGCCATCACAGACGACCGCCGGCAAGCCCAGCGGTACACGCTGTCCCACCTGGCTCACGACGCCAAGAATCAGGTCGGGATGGGCGAGCCCACGCGAGACTGGTTCCCGATCTCGTTCATGAGCACGTTCTCCGATTGGGCCGATCTGGTCCACGGGCCGAACGCCGAATGGGGCCAGTTGAGCTGCGGCTGCCACCCGAACTGCGGCACCGGCATGGCTGTGATGATCGATAAGGAAACCAAAGAATTCCGTCCGGTCACGCAGTTCCTGAACGCCGAGCAACTGGCGAAAGACATTGCTTCGGTTAACGACGCGGCGCGGGGTAAATTCCTCTCGGTGGTCGGCGTGGCACTTTCGCTGCTGCGTAACTACAATCCCTTCGAAGCCCCCAGCAACTTCAAGCTGACCGATCTGCTGCAGAAGTTTGACAAGTGCTTCGGCGCGACGGGCCGCAAGTACGGCAAGGTGTCGGGCGACCGCACAATGGCCGATATTGAAATGCGCCGCCGCGATCGCTGGAACTTCCTCTTCATCGCCGGCATGTGGTTCCAGGATCTGTTCAACTACGATTTCCGCCGCACCGAACAGTGCATCATTCCGTACGCCACGCAGGAAGGCGAAATCAGCTTCTGCGCTTACAACACCGGCGTGGGCTGGCGCAATATCGTGGAAAAGATGCACATGACCGCCACGCTCACCAAGTGGTACGAAGAGCGCGGACGCCATGAGATCTTCGCCGGCAATAAAAAAGTGCCGCTTACATCGCAGCAGCATTCGCTGATTCTTGACATGGATGCGGTGAACGCGGACCGGCAGCACGATCTGGACGACAAAGGCATCGCCCGTACCGCCCGCGACGAGAAGATTCGCGCGCGCAACGAAGAGATGCTGCGCAAATCGGCCGAAGACGCGAAGATGGCGAAGCTATATCGCGAAGTTGTGCTGAAGGAAAAAGCGCCGGAAGGCGGCTTCGTGCCGCTGACTGCGCTGGGCGGAATTCAGCCTGCTGCGCCGAAACCCGCCTCGACCGAAGCACGGGAAGAAGTGGGAAGCTTCGGCGACTAATTCACGACAGAGTAAATGAAAAGGCCACCGGGTGACCGGTGGCCTTTTTTTTATGACCCAGGAGCATGCACAAATGGACGAGATGTGGGCGTTTTCGCATTCTGTGAAATGCCCGGTAACGAGAGAATTTGCCTGGCGATTCTGGACGAACGTGAGCAACTGGAGACTCGACGCCGACGTTGAGGCGGTCGAGCTGAACGGTCCGTTCGCCGCAGGTTCTCAGGGAGTGACTTTAATGCGCAGTTCCGGCCGGATCGAATGGCGCCGACGGTCGGCGTGATGATGGAAATGGGTTCTCAAGTGATGGAGAAGACGTTGGATTCACTTTAAGAAGAGATGCGGGACGAAGCGGCTGGTGTTATTAGTCACCGGTCCATCCGATTCGCGAATGCCGATGCCCGCCGCTTCACCGTCGATCACCCAACTGCCAATTACCGGGCGTTTACCACGGAAATCGGGAAGCGGCGCGGCGGCCTGCCAGACGTAACCCCCTTCGCCGTAATCGCCGGGTGTTTCGAGCTTCTGGTCGCCATCAACCAGCGTGATGTTCGCTCCCTCGCGCGACATCTTCGGTTTCCGGACGTACTGTTGCATCTGGTGAGGACCATCGAGATAAGCTTCCAGCAAATTCGGATGGCCGGGAAACATCTCCCATAAGATTGCCAGTATGCCTTTGTTGGAGAGAACCATTTTCCAGATGGGCTCAATCCACTGCACCTCGCCCGCAGTCTCGATTGCATGCCGGCCGAAGTCTTCGTGCAACATCCACTCCCACGGATAAAGCTTGAAGATGCTGCGGATGGGCTGGTCGCGCAAATCCACAAAGCGCCGCGTGCGATCCTGCCAGCCGATATCCTTCATCAATAGTGCGGTGGTTTGCAGACCGGCCTGGGTCGCGGTATCGCGCAGGTAGGCCGCCGTCATGAAATCTTCCTTATCGGCGATATTGGCGAAGTACAGCGGGCCGCGCAGCCAGGCGCGCAATTCTTTCCATTTGGCGATGAGACGCTCATGAATGGAATTGAACTGATCGGCTCTCGGGAACGCGTCGCGGAGCCAGTACCACTGCACCACGGCGGCTTCCAGCAAAGCGGTTGGTGTATCAGCGTTATACTCCAACAGCTTTGGAGATGTTCGGCCATCCCAGGAAAGGTCCATGCGGCCATAAATTGCAGGCGGCTCTTCTTCCCAGGCTTTACAGATGGCGTCAGCGGCATTTCGTGGGACGCAGAGGGCGGCGAATCGGTCGTGGTCGATCACATACTGGACTGCTTCGAGGCACTTCGCGTGGAGATCGTTGCTGGCGGCCTCCAGTTCGTCGATCTGAGCGGCGTTGAACTGGTAGTAAGCAGACTCGTCCCAATACGGCTGATTGCCAACTGTGTGATAAATGAGTCCCTGCTGTTCGACGCGCTTTTCCCAGTCGCTGCGGGGTGAAATCGACCTGCGTTGCATCTTTATTCGCCTCCGCCGCCGGCGCCATCGGCTGCAGCGGTTCCGCCGAAACCGCCGCGCACAGTTGTTGCGCCGGAAGCCGGTACATAACTACCACCGGACGCTCTCATTCCCGGCATCAGCCCGATACCGCCGTAATACCAGCGATAGGGAACCAGGACCGGGTAGACGCCCGAGGTGCGCCCGTGGTCAATTTCGTCGCAGTATTTGTCCTCGACAACATGATCGGACTCATCGACACAATTGGTGACCTCGCGACGGTGGCACCCGAGGAGTGCAGCAGCCATCGCGGAGGTTAAACCGAGCTGGACGATGGAAGATTTCTTCATCGTGGACCAGCGGTTAGATGTTGCGGCGGCCCGACCGGATGCAATGGTCTTGCATAAGCCGCTGATAACAGGGCCTTTGTTATTAATGGAGAGAGATTCCACTTTTCTCCATCCCATCCCCGTTGACCGCACCCTCCGGCGGGAGTACCTTAGAGGTAGCCTCGAGGGGTACCTATTGAGCCGCTACGTTCCAGCTCGACACTACATCTCGTTTGGGGTTGTGGCGCTGGCGCTGGCCGCGTTTTGTGGATGGCTTGGCCTCTCCTGGCATCCCGCGTTCATCCCAACCGGCCTATTTTGCGTAACAGCAGGCCTTTTGCTTTTCCTTGCTGCGCGGCCGGAGATCAAAGTCTACGACACCCATCTGGAAATCGGCAGCCGCATTATTCCTTGGCAGGATATTCAGCGGGTGGATCGCACCGGATGGCTTTCGCCGCTGCTGGTGAAGCTCAGTTTCTTCGGCGAGAAGGACACGATGCTGGTATATCCCGGCGAAGTGGATTGCTGTAAGCACTTGCTGCGGACCTTGCGCCAGATGTCGACCAGCGCGCTGATTGACGGCGTGCCATGGCGGCAGTATTGGGGCGAGCTTCTGGGCGGGGGCGTGCCGCGCCAGCCTGAAACGCCGCGCTACCGCGTGCTGCGTCCCGAGGACGAAGAGGAAGTGGAACGGCTGTACTTCCTGCTGAAGACGGTGGGGCACATCGATCCACGAAATTCAGGCGAAGAGCGGTAGCTTAGGCAGCGCTCCAATCCAGAATGATCTTGCCGGAGTTGCCCGATTTCATCAGCTCGAATGCCGCCTGAAATTGGGTGTAGTGAAAACGGTGGGTGATCACCTTGCTGATATCGAGACCGGATTCCAACATCACCGTCATCTTGTACCAGGTTTCGTACATCTCCCGGCCATAGATGCCCTGGATGGTGAGCATACTGAAAATTACCTTATTCCAGTCGATTGACATCTCGCCAGGCGGAATGCCAAGCATCGCAATGCGGCCGCCGTGCGACATGTTCGCCAGCATGTCGCGGAAGGCTGATGCGTTGCCGGACATCTCCATGCCAACGTCGAAGCCCTCGGTCATCCCCAGTTTCTTCTGAACATCGGCGAGGTTGTGTTCGCGAGGATCAATTGCCAGAGTGACTCCAATCTTCCGCGCAAGATCCAGCCGGTATGGGTTGATGTCCGTGATCACAACGTGGCGCGCGCCGGCGTGTCTGGCGACCGCAGCGGCCATAATCCCAATGGGTCCGGCGCCAGTCACCAGTACATCCTCGCCCAGCACCGGAAATTCCAGCGCAGTGTGGACCGCATTGCCGAACGGATCGAAGATACAGGCGATCTCGGGATCGATGGCTTGTTTGTGCACCCAGACGTTGCTCATCGGCAGCGAAATGTATTCGGCGAAGGCGCCAGGACGATTGACACCCACACCCGAGGTATAGGCGCACAGATGACGCCGGCCAGCCAGACAATTCCGGCACCGGCCGCACACCACGTGCCCTTCACCGGAGACCATCTGACCGGGCACAAAGTCCAGAACGTTGGAGCCCACTCCCACGATTTCGCCCATGAACTCGTGCCCGATAGCCATGCCGACCGGGATGGTGCGCTGGGCCCATTCGTCCCAATTGAGGATATGAACATCAGTGCCGCAGATGGCGGCTTTGCGGACGCGGACCAGCACGTCGTTCAGGCCGATTTCAGGGACTGGAATGTCTTCCAGCCACAAACCGGGCTCAGCTTTGCTCTTTACGATCGCTTTCATGTGATTTCATCCTAAGTGATAAGTGATAAGATGCGCGCATGAGAGCCAACGTTTTTTGCGTCCTGTTCATACTTTTGGTAACCGGAGCTTCTCTCCGGGCTCAGGACGTGGTCCGCACCGCCGATCCGATCAAACGCGGCATGAAACTGAGCGATTTCCCGCGGACGGTCAAGGTGATGGACAACATTTATACCTACGAAGACTTCCATTCCGGCGACGAGCCCTTCACAACGACCAACATGATTGTGTTGACGAACGATGGCGTGATTCTCTGCGATGCGCAGGGGAATCCGGAAATGACGAAAAAAGAAGTTGAGGCGATTCACAAGCTGACGCCCAAACCGATCAAATACGTCGTTATCGGCTCCGACCATGGCGATCACACTGCGGGCAACAACGAACTGCCCGCGGATGTCACCTACATCATTCATCCGACGTCAAAAGCGATTCTGGATCGGGCGAGCGCGAGCGGCAGAGGCGGCTCGTGGAAACTGCCGGGCAGCGCCGAACTGGTTTCCGACAAAAAGACGTACAAACTGGGTGGTGAAGAATTCCAGGTGCTCTTCCTCGGACGCGCTCACACCGGCGGCGACCTTGCGGTGTATCTCCCGAAAGAAAAGGTTCTTTACCTCAGTGAGGTTTTCCTGAACCGGCTATTCCCGGCGATGCGCTCCGCGTATCCGACCGAGTGGCTCGGCGCTCTGGATAAGGCCGAAAAGATGGACGTGAATCTCTATATCGCCGGCCACGGCTTCACGGAGAGCCCGAAGGTGGCGAAGGAAGAGCTGTTTGCGTATCACAAGGCGCTGAAGGCTGTGATCGACGAGGTAACTCGTTTATACAAAGCCGGCGTGCCGGAACCCGAGGCCGAGAAGCAGGCGAACTGGGGTGAGTATGGGTCGTGGAGCCTTGCGAAATCGCAGGGGCCGATCGCCGTCCGAAAGGTTTACGAAGAACTCAGCGGGAAATTGAAGTAACCGGAAACAGATACTCCAGCACGTCGCCGAATCTCGATCCCCAGGCAAATTCGTTATGTTGCGCGCCACGGACCTCGCGGTATTGCAGGTCGGCGCCTTCCCACCAGCCTTTGGCAGTCAGTGCATCGCGTAGTGCGCGGGCATCCTGAACCATAGCCTCCGGCAAGTCTCCTTCGTCGGTACCCATGTCCAGCCAGATCCGCGGCCGTTTCGTGCCTTTCCATTTTTCGACGATGCGGAAAAGCACGCGCCCGTCCCACCAGATGGAGGGCGACATCGCCGCTACCCGGCCGAAGGTGCGCGCTTCGGCAAGACCCGCCGTCAGCGCCAGCAGCCCTCCCAGAGATGAGCCACCGATTCCCGTTGACTCGCATCCCTTCATCGTCCTGTAAGTGCTGTCAATCAGCGGTTTGATCTCGCGCACCACCATCGAGGTGTAGTTCGATGCTTTTCCGCCCTTGCGCATTCTGGCGTTGCGAGTGGGCGTGAATTCGGATATTCGCCGCGTGCCACCGTTGTACACGCCGACAATGATCAGTGGACTGACGCGGCCATTGCCAATCGCATCGTCTGCCACGGCGTCGGCACGCCATTCGTTGCCGGCAAATCCAGTGGCGGGGTCGAACAGGTTCTGTCCGTCCTGTAAATACAATACCGGGTAGCGGACGGGGACCTCGGCATCGTAACCCGGCGGCAGATACACCACCAAGTCGCGCCGCGTGGATGCGTAACGCGATTCCAGCCGCTTATGCAGGCGAATCCTGCCTTCTCTTTCTGCCAGTCGGCCGCTTGCCATCCCGCAGTGTACTACCGCAACGCAGGTGAACACGTGTCCTAACATGTTGTGAGGAGTTTCCGGCCTTTGCATCGTGAATACATTAAGTGGTACAGCCCCAGCCTTCACCGCGATATGGAATTGCTGGCCTTTGGACATCGTGGCTTCCCGGTGGTTGTTTTCCCCACCTCCGGCGGCCGCTTTTGGGAGTATGAAGATCGCGGTATGGTGCGGGCGCTGGCTCCGCGAATCGATCGCGGCGATCTTCAGTTAATCTGTGTAGATTCGGTGGATCAGGATTCCTGGTACAACAATTCGATTCACCCTGCCGACCGGCTGCACATACAGAATGCATTTGATGCCTATCTGACGCTGGAGGTTAGCCCATTCGTTCGCAACCGCACTTCCTGGCCGCAGATGGGCTCGACCGGCTGCAGCTTCGGCGGGTACCACGCCATCAACTTCGCGCTGCGGCATCCGGACATCGTTACTTATGCCGTGAGCATGTCGGGCGCCTTCGATATACCGAATCGTTTTCTCAATGGCTTCTACAACGACGACGCGTATCTCAATGCACCGCTCGATTACCTGCCCAAACTGGAAGACCCCTGGTTTCTGAACCAGATCCGCAGCCACTATTACGTTCTGGCGGTAGGGAACCAAGATCCGCTTTTCGATCAGAACGTCCGCCTTGCGCGAACGTTCGGACTAAAGCACGTTCCACATAAGCTCGAGGCCTGGGAAGGTTTTTGCCACGACTGGCCCTGGTGGTACAGGATGGCAGCGGAGTTCTTCCTGAGACAATAAAGGTCACTCCAATGAAGAAAATCGGCGTTCTCTACGGCATGGAGAATTCGTTTCCGCCAGCGTTGGTCGACCGTATCAATTCCGGCAATCGCGGCGTGGTGGCGGAACACCTTAAGGTTGGCCACGTGCAAATGGCCGTGCCTTCTGGCTACGACGTAATCGTGGACCGCATATCGCACGACATTCCGTTTTACCGGTCGTACCTGAAAAACGCTGCTCTCTCCGGTACGCAGGTGATCAACGATCCGTTCTGGTGGTCGGCCGACGATAAGTTCTTCAACTATGCGCTTGCAAGCAAGCTGGGAGTTGCAGTGCCGCCGACCGTTATTCTGCCGCACAGAAATCATCCTCCGGAGACTACGGATCTTTCGATGCGCAATCTGGTGTTCCCGTTGGATTGGAACCGTGTATTCGAATATGTGGGTTTCCCGGCGTTCCTGAAGCCACACGATGGCGGCGGGTGGAAGAACGTATATAAGGTGGAGACGCCGGAGGAACTTTTCGCCGCTTACAACGATTCGGGTACGCTCTGCATGACTTTGCAGCGCGGCGTGAAATTCCAGGAATACTTCCGGTGTTACGTGGTCGGTCAGAGTAAAGTACACATCATGCGTTATGACCCTGACCAGCCGCACCACCTGCGCTACGTTCCCGGTAACCCGCCGCCATCGCCGGTGCTGGGTGAGCGCATCATCAACGATTGCCTGACGCTTTGCCGAGCGCTCGGCTACGATCTCAACACGGTGGAGTTCGCGGTGGAAGACGGGATTCCGTATGCGATCGATTTCATGAACCCGGCGCCGGATGCCGGACTGGAATCGGTTGGGCCCCAAAACTTCGAATGGATTGTGAACGCGGTTTCCGAAATGGCGATCGAGCGGGCGCTGAATCCGGCCCCTCCACTGCCTTATAACTGGGCCAGAGCTCTGCGCTCGGCAAAGCCTGGTAAATATGCCTAAGCGGCCGACATTCAATATCGGGATCGAAGAGGAATACCAGACCATCGATCCGGTGACGCGCAATCTGCGCTCGCATATTCAGGCCGAGATTCTGGAGCGAGGCAAGACAATTCTCGCCGAGCGGGTAAAGCCAGAGATGCATGCGTCGGTTGTCGAAATCGGTACCGGCGTCTGCGAAACAATTGGTCAGGCGGAGGAGGAAATCCGCAGCATCCGCCGCGAGATTATTACGCTGGCGCGCCGCGGAGGAATGGAAATCGCCGGCGGGGGTACCCACCCGTTTTCTCTTTGGCGTGATCAGGATATCTACCCCGACGAGCGCTACCGGGTCATGGTGGAAGACATGAAGATGGTGGCGCGTGCCAATCTCATCTTTGGGCTGCATGTTCATATTGGAATAGAGGACAAAGAAACCGCGATTCAGCTGATGAACGGCGCACGTTACTTCCTGCCGCATTTGCTGGCTCTTTCCACGAACTCTCCGTTTTGGCAGGGTTATGATACGGGGCTGCGTTCCTACCGCTGCAAGGTTTTCGATAAGTTTCCGCGCACCAACATTCCGGATGAATTTCGCAGTTGGAGCGAGTTTGAAGAATTCGTGGAGTTGCTGATTCGCACACGGTGCATTGATAACGCAAAAAAGATCTGGTGGGATATTCGGCCGCATCCGCACTTCCCCACGGTGGAATTCCGGGTTTGCGATATGCAGATGCGCCTTGACGAAACCATCGCCCTCGGCGCATTGTGCCAGGCAATTATGGCGAAGCTGTACAAATTGCATTCGTCGAACCTTTCGTTCCGCGGCTACAGCCGGGCGCTCATCATGGAAAACAAATGGCGGGCGGCGCGCTACGGGCTGGATGGCAAGCTGATCGACTTCGGCAAACAATCCGAAGTAGATGAGCGCGAACTAATCGGTGAACTGCTGGATTTCATCTCAGATGTGGTTGGCGAGTTGGGCAGCGGACCGCAGGTTGCCTATGTTCACCAGATTCTGGCGCGCGGTACTGGCGCCGACCGGCAGTTGCGCGTATTCAACGAAACCAACGATCTGAAGAAGGTCGTGGACTACATGATTCAGGAAACAGCTCACGGGATTTTCCCCGCGGCGGCCACTTTAAATATTTAATGCATAACGATTTACTTCGCGCACAGCCTGCCGAGCCCGATTTTGTTGCCGGCGCACGGAACGCCATCATCTCCTGCCTGCGCGTCCAGCCGGAAGAAAAGGTGACACTGATCACCGATGAGGCGTGCCTCGCCATTGGCGCCAGTCTGGCGCAGGAACTGGATCGCCAGGCCATTCGCTACAGCGCGTTCATCCTGGAAACGCTGGCGCCGCGCCCTTTGACCGATATGCCGGCCGAAGTGCTTGCCGATATGGAATCGAGTGAGGTCAGTATCTTCGCGGTCCGCGCCCAACAGCACGAACTGAAAACGCGAATGCAGATGACTGATGTGGTCAATCGCCGCCGCATGCGCCATGGACACATGGTCAACATCGATCGGCGGATCATGCTGGAAGGGATGCGGGCGGATTTCAACGAAGTGGACCGTATCAGCACCGAAGTCTGGAGGATGGCTTCGCAGGCGAAAGAAATTCATGCCACAACGCCGGCTGGATCGGATTTTACCGGACGCTTCTCCCCTTCGCTGAAATGGATCAAAACCAGCGGCATCATCAGTCCGAACAAGTGGGGCAACCTGCCTGGCGGCGAGACCTTCACGGCTCCGTTGTGCGTGGACGGCGTATTTGTAGTCGATGGTGTGGTGGGCGATTATCTCTGTGAGAAATACGGCGACCTTGGCCCCAACCCCCTTACCATTCGCGTTCAGGATAATCGCCTTGTGGAAGTTCACTCGAACAACAGGGCTCTGGAAAAAGAGTTTTGGGACTATTGCCACACAGATGAGAACAGTGATCGCGTGGGTGAGTTCGCCATCGGCACCAACATTGCGGTGCGGGATGTGATCGGAAATATTCTGCAGGACGAGAAGATCCCCGGCATCCACATTGCTTTCGGCAATCCTTACGGCGCGCACACCGGCGCGGACTGGTACTCGGCGACGCACATCGACGTGGTGGGCCGCAAGTTCGATATCTGGATCGACAACCGTCAGATCATGCACGCCGGAGCGTTCATTTTTTGATTCCGGTACTGCGCCAGCGTTTTAATGCGTCATGGACGCCGGCGAAGTACGCTCATCTGCTTTCGTGGCTTGAGCAGCAATGCGGCGAAGGCCCTCAATTCCGGCACTGCGAGACACCTTGTTTCTTTCCCGCGGAACTGATCGATCGGATGTCGCAATATGGCGCGGAAATGGTGCAACAACTACTCGCCAGCCCGCGATACATGGAAGAATCCGAGCGGACCATTCCAGAAAAATGGCGCGTGCCCAACGAAGCGCCGGCCCCGCTGTTCGTTCAGGCGGATTTCGGGGTGGATGCAAATCTGGACCCGAAGCTGGTGGAAATCCAGGGATTTCCTTCGCTGTACTTTTATCAACCTCTGCTGGCGGATGCTTACCGCGAGGCGTATGGGCTGGGTCCTGAACTAGCGCCGCTGCCGGACGGTCTGAACATCGCCGAGTATTACGGCATCATGCGGGACGCGATCATAGGCCGCCACGATCCGAAGACGGTCGTACTCACTGAGGTCGACCCGGCTGGCCAGAAGACGCGCCACGACTTCCTCATGACCGAACGCGAGATCGGCGTCCGCGCCGTGGATATCCGCGGGTTGATCAAGCGCGGCAACCGGCTGTTTTACATGCGCGACGGCCGGGAGACGCCGGTCCACCGGATTTACAACCGCGCCATCGTGGACGAAATGGAACGGCGCTCGGTGGAGTTGCCATTCGACTTCCGCGATGACCTGAATGTGGAATGGGCCGGCCATCCCAATTGGTTCTTCCGTTTGAGTAAGTTTTCGCTGCCGTATCTGACGCATATGGCAGTGCCAGGTGCGCAGTTCCTGGATCGGGCGGGAATGGTGGAGCACCCGGAGCGCTATGTGCTGAAGCCCTTGTATTCATTCGCGGGAGCGGGGGTGATCGTCGGACCGACTGCCGAACAACTTGCGGCAGTTCCTGCCGAACAGCGATCCGGGTACTTATTGCAGGAGCGTATCGATTTTCAGCCGGTGGTGGAAACACCGGCCGGGGCAGACAAGGTTGAGGTCCGCATCATGTATGTTGGCGTGCGTCCTGTGAACACCATCATCCGCATGGGACGCGGCGCGCAAATGGGCGTCGATTTCAACAAAGGAATGGATTGGGTGGGAGCTTCGGCAGGGTTTATTGCGAGTTAGACTGGCAGGCTAACCCAAAGCGTCGCCGGCTAACCCAAAGCGTCGAGCGAGGCTTGAAGCTCACTTTTTGTGTGGTGGTCGCCGCTCACCGAAGTCACGGAGATTCCCTGCCTGTACATGCCACGGGCTTCATCGAGACGGCCCAGCTTCTCCAGTGTTTGGCCGCCATGGAAATAGCCGGCGCCGTAGTTTGGATGATGCTGCAGCAGGACGGCAAACTGTTCGATGGCAGAATCGAGCGCGCCAGTGTTCACGTACTCCATCGCGAGGCCATAGTTCGCGAACGCGTTGGCGCGGTCGGCGGCCATGCTTTGCAGGATCTCCAGACGATTCGACACTCAGTTGTTAATATAGCGTCCAGCCGTGCCTTGCCCTCTGTTTCTGCCGACAACCCCACTCGCCGCCGCGGTTCCTGCTGCTGCGCCCCTTGGCGATCTTCACAATGGCCTTTGCGCCGCCGCGCCGGACGTAGCCATTGATGCTGGTATCCTGCGGCGCTGCTGCAACAACGGCTACGGCCGCGGCGAGTGCTCACGCGCCGCCGCATCCGAAGCCGACGCCGCGCGATTTCTGATCCGGTCGCACCACGAGGACACAATCGAGGTGGCGTGGGCACAGGAGCGCGACCATCATCCGTTCGGAGTTGGCGTACTGCAGTTTTCGCGCGGCATGATGGAGTCCACGGAACCCCTGCACCGCCAGGTGGCCGCGTTCGCCCTGTGTTATCTGCGACAAAACGGAAGCCCGCGGCATCCGTAATTCATGAGCGATCTGCAGGCGAGGCCCGTCCGGGAATCGGTTTCCGAATACTTCGAACTCGCATTGCCCAATGACGCCAACATGGTGGGCAGTCTCCTCGGCGGAAAGATCATGCACCTCGTTGACCTTGCGGGCGCAATTGCGGCGATTCGGCATTGCCGGCAACCGGTGGTCACGGCCTCGGTCGATCATATGGATTTCTTTCATCCGGTAAGAATCGGCCAGATGGTCCGCCTGCGCTCCAGCGTTAACCGGGCATTTCGGACGTCGATGGAGGTTGGCGTGAAGGTTTGGGTGGAAGATCTGCTCAACTGCACTGAGAAACACGTCTCATCGGCTTATCTGACTTTCGTGGCCATCGACAGAGAAGGCGGTCGTATCCCCGTTCCGGCAGTTATTCCGGAAACACACGATGAAAAGCGAAGGTACGAGCAGGCGGGCGAACGGCGCGATTACCGGCTCTCACACAAGCGCCGCTAAGGGCCGATTTTACTTCGAGGTCTCGAACTCGAGCGCGTGCAACTGGTTGTAACGCCGGCGGTCCTGATACTCCTGCCACAGCGTGCTGAACGCCGCCCAGTAATATCCGCCGACAAACAGGCTTAGAAACGGCAGCGACGGAAAGTTGTAGGTCTCAATCGCAAACCAGCACATGTACAGGAAATAGGTCCCGGCGCCGATTTCCAGCCAGGGGAGCCAGCCGCTCTTGCGCTGGTACTTTTTCACCGCCATCCGCTTTTGCTGTGTACCTTCAATGGCGTACTTCGGCGTCCGTACGAACGCGCTCTTTACACCGAAGAGGGCTTCGATCACGCCGCGGCTATTGATGAGTGTCAGGCCGATTCCGGCGGCGATCAGGGCTGGCAGGAAGAAAAATGTTCGTTTCCACGTCTTCGGATGCAATTCGCGCTGGGCGATGACGTAGAACGCGGTGATCGACCAGAACGACGCGGCGATCAGCGGCAGATCGATCAGCACCATTTGCCAGACGCCCATATAAAAGCGCACAATCATTACCGGCAGCATCAGCGCGGAGAGCGCGATCATCAGTGGATAAGAAATATTCGGCGTCAGATGCATGAAGGCTTCCGCCTTCACGCGGAACGGGATATCGGCTTCGATCAGCTGCGGTAACAGTTTCTTCGCGCATTGCGTCAGGCCCTTGGCCCAACGGAACTGCTGTACCTGGAAGCCATGCATTTCCACCGGAAGTTCCGATGGGCAATCCACATCAGGAAGATATACGAACTTCCAGCCCTTCACCTGGGCGCGATAGCTGAGATCGGAATCCTCGGTCAGCGTGTCGTGCTGCCAGCCGCCCGCGTCCTGAATCATTTTGATGCGCAGAATTCCCGCGGTGCCATTGAAGTTGAAGAAGTAGCCGGCTCGGGAGCGAGCGCCGTGTTCCAGCACAAAGTGCCCGTCGAGCAGGATTGACTGGACTTCGGTCAGCACATTAAACTCGCGGTTCAGGTAACTCCAGCGGGTTTGCACCACCCCCACGGTGGGATCGCTGAAATGGTGGATCGTCCGCATCAGAAAATCGGGCGGCGGCACGAAATCCGCGTCGAAGATGACCGTGAAATCGCCGGTCGCTGTCTTCAGGCCTTCCTGCAGCGCGCCAGCTTTGAATCCGTGGCGATTCGTCCGGTGGAGGTATTCGATCGGGTACCCCATGTTTTTGTATTTCTCGCACAGGGCTTCTGCGAAGGCGTGTGTATCATCGGTGGAATCGTCCAGCACCTGGATCTGCAGTTTTTCGGGCGGGTACTCAACTTTCAAAGTTTCTTCCAGAAGCCGTTCCAGGACGTAACGCTCGTTATAAAGAGGGAGCTGGATGGTGACTGGGGGAAGCTCAGAAAACTGCTGAGGCGGCTGACCTGCTGCCTTTTTGCGGTGTTTGAAGTACGAGTGGATGGTATCGAAGCGATGCAGCCCGTAGACCGACAAAACCCCCAGAATCGCGAAGTAAGGAATCAGAAGCGCCCAATCGAACCAGGAAAGCTGATGGATACCGGCGAAGGTGTCGTCAAAAAGGCTTCGGGAAATACGGGTAAATGCCGAGGTAGCCAGTAAGATCGCGGCTAAACTCGGTAGGGGAATCACTACCTGTATTTTACCCTGCTACCAGTTTTTGCAAGAGTATTGCAGGATGCAAAGCGTGTTTTTGTGTTAAATCATACACTTGATGGCGACAGGAGGTTCCGGCGGCGACCAGAACGTCATCCGTCAGCATCGATTCCACGGCAGGAACCAGGCGGCGGTTAGCGATCGCAACCGAGACATCGTAGTGGTCTTTCGAGTAGCCGAAAGAGCCCGCCATCCCGCAGCACCCGGCGTCCAGATCGATAATGTTCGCGCCGGGAATTCGCCGCAACAATGCCGCTGCCTTCGCCTGTAAGCCCATTGATTTCTGATGACAATGGGCGTGCAGTAAAATTTTCCCGTTGGCCGGCCGCAAGGGTAAATCAAGGGTGGAGGCCAACTCTTCAAATCCAATACAGGCGCGAGCCACCTGTTCGGCTTGTGCCTTATCGCCGCCGCGCAGGAGCGACGGGACGTCCTCTTTCACCGCAGACAGGCAGCTCGGTTCCAGAAAAACTATTGGTTCGCCGCGTTCGGCGATCGGCATGAGACCCGCGACCAGCTTTGCGGCGCCAGCGCGAGCCTGGCGGAGGAGACCCTTCGAGATTGCCGGCCGGCCGCAACAGCTGGGGCGAATCACATTCACGCCGCAGCCGCCCCGCTCCAGCACGTCCACCGCTGCGACGCCGATTTCGGGGTCGTAATGGTTGGTGAATGTGTCGTTGAAGATGGTAACGGGCTTTCCAGCGGGCCGGCTTCGCCCGGCCATCTGCTTTTCGAAGGTATCTCCGCGCCACTGCGGTAGCTGGCGTTTTGGATGTATATGCAGCAGGTGCTTCACCAGCCGGTTCGACGACACTGCGTTGGCAATTCCCGGAAATCGCGCGGCCCACTTCGCGGCATGGGCGATCCCGCCCAGCGCCCGCGCTTCGACGGGCACGCCGGCGCGCGAATAATAATCGGCCAAAAACTCGCTTTTGAAGCGGGCCATATCCACGCCCGTGGGACATTCAGCTTTGCACGCACGGCATTCGAGGCAAAGGTCCAGCGCTTCGAGTACCGCCCGGTCGCTATCGTCCATCTGGCCGGTCATGGCTAACCGAAGCGCGTTAGCGCGTCCTCGTGTGGTGGCGGTCTCGTCTTTGGCCACCATGTAAGACGGGCACATTGTCCCCGCCAGTTTTTTCCGGCAGGCGCCCACGCCGCTGCACATTTCCAGTGCGCCGCTCATGCCGCCATACTCGGAATAATCGAACCAGGTGTACGGCTTTGGAGTCTGGTATCCCGCACCGAAGCGCAGGTTCTCTGTCATCGGCGGAGAATCAACAATCTTGCCCGGATTGAAGATTCCTTCCGGATCGAAGGCTTGTTTTATTTCACGAAAAGCGTTGTAAAGCAGAGTGCCGAACATGCGTTCCATGAATGGGCCGCGCACCAGACCGTCACCATGCTCGCCTGATATCGTGCCACCGAACTCCAGAACCAGATCCGCCACCTCGCTGGCAATCGCCTCGAACATTCGAACACCGGCCGCGGTCTTCAAATTAACCACGGGCCGGACATGCAGACAGCCTACGGAAGCGTGGGCGTATACCGCAGCCGTGGTACCGTGCTCACGCACGATTCGCATAAAACGATCGATGTACCGCGCCAGCTTTTCGGGGGCGACGGCAGTGTCTTCCACGAAAGAGAAGGACTTGGCATCGGTCTTCATCGCCGTTGCCAGACCTAAAGCCGCTTCCCGGACGCTCCAGATTTTCGCCTGCGCTGCGAGGTCCGTTTCCAAGTGGTAGTGATAACCCAGTCCGCGGACCCGGAGGTCCGCTTCCAGCGCAGCGAGCCGCGGCGGCAGGTCCGCCGCCATGTCCGCGTAGAATTCCACGCACAACGTCGCGGCCGGATCGCCTTTTTGGAAGCTGTGTTTTATCTTGTCGAGATTCGCGTTCTGGGCGGTGAAATCGAGAATCGATTTGTCCATGATCTCGACCGCCGACGGCTTGTGCGTCAGAATCACTGGCGTCGCGCCAAGTGCTTCCAGCAGGTCGGCGAACATGATGACCATCACGGCCTTGGCTTTGGGCAGAGGCACCAGACGAAGCTTCGCCTCCAGCACAATGCCGAGAGTGCCTTCCGATCCGACCATGATTTTCGCGAGGTTCACCGAGTCGCGCGAAGGAATGAATTCATCGAGGTTGTAACCCGCAACGCGGCGCACGATCTTCGGATAGCGTTTGTCGATCTCCGCGGCATGGGTTTCCGCAAGACGCAGTACGGTCTGGAATCGCGGATCTTTCGCCGCGACGGCGCGCGGCACTTCGCGCAGTTCGACAATCGAACCATCGGCCAGCAGCACCGTCTGCTCCAGCACGTGATCGATCGTCTTGCCATAGAGAACACTCCGCGCGCCGGCGGAATTGTTCGCCATCATGCCGCCGATGGTGGCTCGGCTGGCGGTGGAAATATCGGGCGCAAAGCGCATTCCGAAGTGGGCGAGATGTGCGTTTAGTTCGTCCAGAACGATGCCCGGTTCTACCCGCACCCAGTGTTGTTCCGGATTTACCTCCACCAGGCGATTCAGGTATTTTGAGCAGTCGATCTGGATGCCCTCGCCGATCGCCTGTCCCGCCTGGGAGGTTCCGGCGCCGCGCATCGTGATGGGGCATTTGTGCCTGCGGCAGACTGCCAGCGCCTGAATCACGTCCTCACGCGTTTTCGGAATCACAACGCCGCGAGGCTGGATCTGGTAGACCGAGGCGTCGGTGGAGTAAAGGGCACGGCTCAACGTGTCGAATCGGACTTCACCCCTGACGACTGCCCGCAGTTCGCCCTCAAGATCGTTGCCGATCTGAACCAGGCTCACATGAGGCCTTCCCGCAACCGTGCCAAACCGCGCTCCAGATTGGCGCCGCCCGACGCGAACGAAACTCGCAGCGTTCCTTCACCCGACGCTCCGTACGCCGATCCGTGAATCACGACCACGCCTGCATCGCTTAGTAACTGCTGGCGGATTTCATTTGAGGGCTTGTCCAGACCGCTCACATCGACCATGGCGAAGAATCCGCCTTCGGGCGGCAGCACCTTAACGCCCGGTATCCCGGCCAGTTCCGCAATCACGCGTTCCCGCCGCAATGTGTACTCTTCCACCATTTCACCGACGGCGTCCTGGGGCCCCGTAAGCGCTGCTGCGGCAGCATCCTGCACAAACGTAGCCGGCCCGCGGCTGGATTGCGCCAGCACCATGAACATGGCGTCGATCACCGCCTTCGGCCCCGCGCTGTATCCAACGCGCCACCCAGTCATGGCATAGGTCTTCGAGAGGCTGTTCGTATGAATGTACAAATCCCGCAGCGCGGGCGCGGCAGCCAGCGGAGAAATATGCGAAATGCCTTCATAAGTGATGGCTTCGTAGATTTCGTCGCTCACCAGCATCACATTGCGGCGCAGGCAGAATTCCGCAATCGCTTCCAGTTCTTTTCGAGACAAGACTGTTCCCACCGGATTCCACGGCGTATTCAGAATCAGAACGCGGGTTCGTTGCGTCGCCGCCCGCTTCAAGCCATCCACATCCAGTGCAAAGCGTCCATGCGCCACCACAGCCGGGACCGGACGAATCTCGCCGCCTGCAAGTTTGACGGGTGATTGATAAGCGTCGTAGATTGGATCCGGCACCAGGACCTCATCGCCTGGATTTACCAATGCCGCGAGCGCCGCATAGATTCCGAAGGTCGCGCCGGAGGTGGCCAGAATCTCTGTCCCAGGGTCGAACTTCGACTGGTTATCCCGCTCAAGTTTCGCCGCTACCGCTTCCCGGAAATTCTTCTCGCCGCGGTTATCCGGGTACCCCGTGCGTCCTTTTGCCAGCGAAGCCACCGCTGCGTCCACTATGTGGGCGGGCGTGGGAAGATCGGGCTCACCGCGCATTAACGACACCAGATCGCGCCCTTCCGCCTGCAGTTTGCGCACCTCCGCCAGCACAGCGTTCACCGCTGTGGGGCGCAGTTGTGCGATACGATCCGAGAGCAAGGTATTCCGAGAATATCAAGAGCCATGAACAAGTTCGACATCCCTACGCCCGCTTTGATTCTGGATCTCGATAAATTCGAACGCAATCTGGAGCGCATGGCCACGCAGGTCCGCACCGCCGGCCGCGATCTGCGCCCTCACGTCAAGGCACACAAATGCGCGGAAGTTGCCAGGCGCCAATTGGCGCTGGGAGCCGTTGGTCTGTGTGTTGCGACAGTGCCCGAAGCCGAGGCGATGCATCACGCGGGCTTCACCGGCCTGCTGCTCACGGGGCCTTTGGGCGACCCAGCGAAAATCCGGCGCGTAGTTGCTGCAGGCGCAGCGGCCACGGTGGATCATGTGCGCCAGGTGGAATGGTACTCGGAAGCGGCGAAAGCTTTGCCGGGCCGCACGCTGGATCTGCTTATCGATCTCGATATCGGCGATCACAGGACGGGCGCCTCTTCAACGGAGCAGGTACTACAAATCGCACGCGCTATCGCCAGCGCTCCTCACCTCCGTCTGCACGGCCTTCAGGCTTACTCGGTCAGCGGTTCCCACGGCGCGGATCGAAACGCGCGTACGCAGATCTCCCGCGACTGCTTCTCTCAGGCCCGCGCTGCGATCACGGCACTGCGAGCCGATGGCCACGACTGCGCGTCGTTGACCGGCGGCAGCACGGGCACCTGGGATATCGATATCACTATCGATGGCTTTACTGAAATGCAGGCTGGCTCGTACGCGTTCATGGACGTGGCATACCGCCGCATCGGAATCGATTTCGAAAACGCAATTACAGTGCAGTCGACGGTTATCAGCGCCAACCATGGCGACTTCGTAACAGTCGACGCAGGATTTAAATCCTTTGCCACCGACCGCCCATTCGGCCCTGACGCGGTGGATCTTCCCGGCGCTGGTTATCGTTGGGGCGGCGACGAATTCGGCTATGTCGACCTGGTAAATTGTCCGGTAAAACCCAGGCTGGGCGACCGCATCGAGTTTCTTCCGCCGCACTGCGACCCGACCGTCAACCTTTATGCCCGCATCTATGCCTGCCGCGGCGAAAGCATCGAAGCCATCTGGCCCTGCATTGAAAAATAGGCTTCAGATCCGCTTACTCGGTGGTTTCGATGCGTCTTTCGATGGAAACTCGATTCCTGCGCTTGGCGGCGGGCGGCTGCAGTCGCTGATCGCGTACCTGGTGTTGCATGCCGATGTCGCCGTGCCGCGGCAACAACTGGCCGGTGTCTTTTGGCCGGACTCCAGTGAATCGCAGGCCCGCACTAACCTTCGCCAACTTCTCCATAATCTCCGCTCGGCATGGCCGGAGTCGTCGGATTTCATCGAAACGGACACGCACAATCTCCGCTGGCGAACCGGCGCGGACTGGACGGCGGACGTCCTCGATTTCGAATCCAATCTCCACCGCGGCGAACTTCTCCCCGGCGTCTACGAAGAGTGGATTGAGCCGCACCGCACCCGCCTTCGCCAACGCTGCGCTGCTTTATTGGAAAAGCAAGCCGCAGCCTTATTTGAGCAGCGCGACTATACAGCGGCGCTGGCTCGTACCGAAGACCTGCTGGCGCTCGATGCCCTCAATGAGCCGGCATGGCGCCGGTTGATGACGATTCACGCCGCCGCCGGAGATCGCGCCGCAGCCCTGGCAGCCTTCGAATGCTGCGCTCAAAAACTTCGTGACGAACTGAAGATCCAGCCCGATGCCACTACACGCGCGCTGCGGGATCAACTCGCCGCCGCTGCGCCCGCGCGCACACCGGCAGCCCTGAACGCTCTTATCGGGCGCAACGTCGAATGGGCACAGCTCACCGAGGCCTGGCAAAGCGCTTCGCGCGGAGGTGCGGGAATTATCGCAGTGACCGGTGAACCGGGTATCGGCAAGACACGCCTGGTAGAAGAGCTTATCGAGTACACCGCGCGCCAGGGGGCATCCACGGCCCGCACCGCCTGCTATGCCACGGAAACCACGATGTCCTGGGCTCCGGTAACCGACTGGCTGCGAAGCGCACCGGTCCGCGCCGGCCTGAATGCGGTGGCGCGGAGCCAGCTATCGCACCTCGCCCGGGTGTTGCCGGAAATACTGGCCGATCATCCAGACGTAGTCGCGCCGGGCCCTTTCACCGAGTCGTGGCAGCGCCGCCATTTTTATGAAGCTCTCGCCACAGCCATCCTGAAAGCTCGCGCGCCGCTTTTGCTTGCCATCGACGACCTGCAATGGTGCGACGGAGAAACGCTGGAGTGGCTGGCCTGGCTGATCCGGTTTGAACCCGCGGCCCGCCTGTTGGTAGTGGCCACAATCCGCATCCAGCAAGTTGATAAACAGCAGCCGGTGCTGGCAATCCTGCGCGATCTGGCGCGCACTGGCCAATTTACCGAGCTTCCGTTAGGCCCGCTTTCGCCGGATGAAACCGCCTTGCTTGCCGCCCGTACCGCGCGCCGCGAGTTCCAGCCGGACATTTCTTCGGCGCTGCACGACCGCACGCGCGGCAATCCTCTGTTTATTATCGAAACCGTCCGTTCCGGGTGGACCGGTTCCGGCGAAGAGGTCGCCATGCCAGCCCGCGTGCATGCCGTCATCGCTTCGCGCCTGGCGCAGCTTTCCGATGAAGCACATCAACTGGCCGGCGCTGCGGCGGCTGTTGGGCGGCCTTTCACACCTGGATTGCTGGCGGTGGTGGCCGGCGCCAGCGAGGACGCCGTCGCGACGGCTCTCGACGAACTTTGGGAGCGTCGCATCCTGCAGCCCGATGCCCGCGGGGCGTGGGATTTCACTCACGGCAACCTTCGGGAGGTGGCTTATGACGAGGTTGGGCCGGCCCGCCGCCAACTCCTGCATCGGAATGCAGCTGAAGCGCTGGAGAAACTTCACGCCGCCAGCGCGGACGCGGCGAGTTTGCAGATTGCCAGTCACTTTGAGCGTGCGGCGCAGATTGAGCGCGCAATGCCCTGGTACGAGCGAGCAGCCCTGGTCGCGCGGCGGAGTTATGCCGAAGAAGAAGCGATCGCGCTGCTGACCAGGGCTCTCAGTCTGCTGGAGCAGTTGCCGCAAACGCCCGCGCGGGATCGCGCGGAACTGGGGTTGCTCAGCGTGCTTGGCCCGGCGTGCGCGGCCACGCGCGGCTACGCTTCGCCGGAGGTTGGCCGCGTCTCCGCCAGGGCACGGCTTTTGTGTGAGCTCACCGCGGACGCGACACGTACTTTTCCTGTTCTCGCCAGTTCCTGGGCCTATCACGTCGTCCGCGGCGAATTCGCGGCGGCCCGCGAGATCGCCCTCCGCTATCAACAGCACGCCCAGCGCGCGCAGGACCCGGTCCGTCTGGCGGCCGGCAAATTTATTGAAGCTTCGCCCGCATTCCATAGAGGCGTGCTCCGGCAATCGATGGATACGTTCCTCGCAGTCTGTGATCTACGGAGGTCGTCCGCTTTCGAGCCATTCTTTGAAATGGGCCCGGAGTTGACGGTTTTCGCGTCCGGCTATTTGTGCCATCTCTGGTGGCTGACAGGTGATCCCTCGCGTGCGCGGAACGAAGCCGAACAAAACATCTCTTTCGCCACCGGCATCTCGCACCCCTTCAGCCTGGCCTTTGCTCTGGCCTACTCGGCCATGCTCCACCAGTTCCTGGACGAACCCGACGCCGCTGAATCCCTCGCTGAGGAAGCGGGCGCGCTGTGCCGCAAGCACAATTTTCTTTATTACCTCTCCTGGACGCCGATGATCCGCGGCTGGGCGCGTGCGCGAAAGGGCCTGTCTTCCGGCGTTGAAGAGATGCGCGAAGGCTTCGCGGCTCTGCGCGCTACCGGGGCGCAGGTTCGCGCGCCGTATTATCTCAGCCTGCTGGCAGAGGCCCTGCGTGAAGCGGGCCGTCCGGGCGAAGCGGCTCATCTGTTGCGGGAAGCCTTCCTGATCGGCGAGCAGCACGGCGAATTTTGGATTAAGCCGGAGCTGGAGCGTATTCAGGCCGATCTGCTGCGGGATGCCGGCGCACCGGGTGAAGCCGACGTCCGATGCCG